>Ga0268262_10001453_pt1 | contig 29378 bp, 26 predicted proteins | sample TergutNc150P3_FD_190354 | JGI IMG/M metagenome (GOLD analysis project Ga0268262, IMG submission 190354) | Nasutitermes corniger P3 segment gut microbial community from laboratory colony in Florida, USA - Nc150 P3 (SPAdes) (version 2) | ecosystem: Host-associated > Arthropoda: Insects >... | reverse complement strand
GCCTTGCTTCCAAGCAGGCGTAAAGCCAGGAAAGAGCCGATCTTTTCCCAGTCGATGGAAACCCCTTTTTCATCGAACCATGTAATATCGGGAATCGCCTTATAAGTGCCGCCCCTGCCGGTGTAAAATTCAGGGCGCATAAAACCGGGATGTCTAAGGCGAAAAGCTATCATTTCTTTGACAAAACGGTACAAACCGGCATTTTTTTCCAAGAACGACCAGTCGTACCACGAAGTCTCATTATCCTGACAATAGGCGTTATTGTTACCGTTTTGAGTACGGCCAAATTCATCGCCCCCAAGAATCATCGGCGTACCGAGCGAAACAAGCAAAGTGGCGAAAAAATTCTTTATTTGCCGTTCTCGAATCGTTCCGATAATCGGGTCGTCGGTCGCCCCTTCAATCCCGTAATTATAACTTAAATTTCTATTACTGCCGTCGCAGTTATTCTCCCCGTTGTCTTCGTTGTGCTTATCGTTATACGAAACTAAATCATTTATCGTAAAACCGTCATGACTTGTAATAAAATTGACTGAGTGGAAAGGCTTGCGCCCATCGCGCAAATACAAATCGGAACTTCCGGCGATACGCGTCGCCAAAAACCGCGTTTCTTTTTGATCGCCCCTCCAGTACTGGCGCACATCATCGCGGAATTTATCGTTCCACTCCGCCCAGCGTCCACCCGGAAACCATCCCACCTGATACGCCCCGCCCGCGTCCCACGCCTCCGCGATAATTTTTGTTGAATTTAAAACCGGGTCTTCCGCTATTTGTTCAAGCGTCGGCGGATTTTCCATAATCCGTCCCGATTGATCGCGCCCAAGAATTGATCCCAAATCAAAACGGAAACCGTCAACATGCATCTCCATAACCCAATAACGAAGACAGTCCATAATGAACGTCCGCACTACGGGGTGATTGCAATTAACGGTATTACCGCAACCCGAATAATTTTGGTAATAACGTTTATTTTCGTTTAGTATGTAGTAGACTGAATTATCAAGCCCCCTAAAAGAAATAGTCGGCCCCTGTTCGTTACCTTCCGCGGTATGGTTAAAAACGATGTCAAGAATAACCTCGATACCCGCCTTATGCAACTCGCGCACCATCTCTTTAAATTCGTTAACCTGCCCCCCCGGACTTTTATCTGAAGCGTAGGAACCTTTTGGCGCGAAAAACGAAACTGTGGAATAACCCCAGTAATTGGTCAATTTTTTTCCCGTACGCGAATGCCGCCGAATAATTTCATTTTCGTTAAATTCCTGAACGGGCAAAAATTCAACGCTTGTAATTCCCAAATCCTTTAAGAATGGAATTTTTTCGATAACCCCCCGGTACGTCCCCGGATGTTCCACCCCCGAATTGGGATTGGCGGTAAGCCCCTTAACATGAGTCTCATAAATAACGCTGAATCGGAGCGGATAATTTAGCGGCATATCGCCCTGCCAATCAAAAGTATCATCGACTACGATACATCGCGGCTGATGCGCGATATCATCATCGTAAGAATAGGTAAGATCGAGCCCCGGTTTTTCGGTATCGTAACCCGCGCATTTTCCATAATCCCATTCGCTAATATCCGTTAAAGCCTTAGCGTAAGGATCGAGCAATGTTTTATGGGGATTAAAACGCAATCCCCTTTCGGGAACATAATGGCCGTCTGCCCGGTAAAGATAACAAGTACCCGTCTGCAACCCCCTGATAAAACAATGCCAAATATTTCCGGTTTTATTGGTCTTTCTACTAAGTGGAATCTCCAACCGTGGTGAATTTTTATCCGCAGACTCAAAAAGGATAAGCGTAACAGCATTAGCATTCCTAGAAAAAACCGCAAAATTAACGCCCCCATGAGCCACCGACGCCCCCAACGGCAGCGCTTTCCCCGTTTCCGCAGTTAAATTGATAAGAGTCATAGGTAAATTATACCATAAAAACAGCCTTAAAAGAATAGCTATTAATCAATTAATCCCATAGTGGAAATTGATATTACCATTCACGCGGAATAAACCCGTCAGGCATATCTATCTTCATAGTATCTCCGGATTGTTCTATTACATACAATCCAGCTTCGCGCACGGCTTTCTTTACATCGTCTTCGTATATCGCTCCGGCTATTGCCCCCTGCACTTTCCGCATATCGTTTATTCCACGCCTGTGATCGTGTAATATTTCCAACCGCCGGATATGGTGTTCCACATCCTGAATTACGGGTCTTGTTTTTACTTCTACCGCCATTATTGTCTTGCCATTTTCCAATATCAAATCAATTTCCGTTTTAATTTTCCCTGTTTTTGAATCAAATATTTTTTGCCCTTTTGGGGCCATTGCGTTAAAATCATACCCCAACTCGTTGAAACGCCTGGCGATGCCGGGAGCGACAAGATGTTCCGCTAGTTGTCCAAAACGACGGTGCAGTTCCCCCATCTGCTTGCCGTTTCTTCTTACTATTCTGTCAGTAATTTTTATCTCCTTGTGTAATTCTTTAATTTCTCTGTCCGTTTCCTGCCTTTTTCTGTCTCTTTCTTTCATTTCCTGTTCAAGCCGCTCTGCATTTTCTTTCATTTCCTGTTCAAACCTTTCTGCATTTTTTTTCCGTTCTAAGGCTTGTTCTTTAATAATCCGATCCGTTTCCTGCAATGCCGCCCAAATTTTTTCATAGGTCAGTCCTTTCCCGCTGGGGGGCGCTTTTCGTGAAAGCTTTTTCTTTTTACTGGTTGCTGTAGCCATAATTCACTCTCCTGTGAGTTAAGATATTATATCATATAAAAAATGATATACCTATATATGGCATGCAGATGCATGGCGCTTGACCGAAAATGAAAATTTTTTGAAAATTTTATTAAGAAAACCACGGAAGTTTACGTCCGAAAGCCCCTCAAGTATCCCTGAGCCTATTTTAAGCAAATTTTGAGTTTCCTTAGATTCCCAAGAGAATGGAGAAAACATCAAACTAAATTTTACATTGCTATTGACAAGTTAACATTCATTTGTTAATTTTAAATAAGACACTTGGATAGATATAAGAGACATAGGAATTGAGCCTAGTCCTTTCTGTTCAGGTGTCTTTTTTATAGAAATTTTATATTTGGAATTTTTGAAAAATCAATAATTCTATCAGAAAAGAATGTAGTAGTGATATTGTTGATCTCTAAATTTCGGGCTACATTTATTCCTACTATCATAGGTTTACCATTTTTCTGTATTTTCATGTAGAAACGAAATCCTTTTAAATAAGGAGCTACTGCAAGTAGTTTTCTTTTGCTCTTCAATGGTGGTTTAAAATTTAGAAATGCGAAAAATATCAAACAGTCCCATAAAGTACCCCGTTAATACATCGTATAAATCTATTACGTATAAACGCTACGTAAATATATTAAACAAATGATATTTTTCATTGGTTTGTCTGTTCTGGGGCGGCAGTTCCAGAAACAGTTTCGGCGGGAAAATCACATCCGGAATAAAAAGCTTTTATCATGAGTTCCAACGACTGTTGTGATACCTGACGGTATTTAAGGTTGTAAATCAACAATATAAGAAATTCATCAAGGGCGGTCTTGTTAAGGCTTTTTCCGCAGGTAAGATTTTTTTCCGTAAACATCCCGTTTATCAGGTAAGAGGCGACAAACGATTCGTTGATAAAAAGACTGCCTAAAAATTCATTTGTTACCTGAATCGGCTTTCTTTTTAACAGCCAGTAGGCCGTGTAACCGTATATCTTTTCCGTTCTTGTCTTTGTAATATCATGGAATTCCTTTATTCTGACAGTATCGACAAAATAGTCTATAACGGCCTTTTTCAGCAAGTCCATGTCAATTTTAATATCCGGAGCTATTTTTTTAACGTTTATAAATTTCTGCAAATACCTTAACAAATCACGAAATCGTGTGAGTATGTCCCCATCTGTATAACCGTTTTCATTAAGATATTCCGATGCTGTTTTTGGCATTATGAAGAAGCCTCTCTGTCAAGCGTTTTAAAAATTTCCGATTGGAGAAAACCGTCATATGCGGACAGGTCCCGCTCGCTTTTTCCCGTATTGTAGTCAACCTCGTTATTGCCAAGGTTGTCAAGAGTAAATTTTTTTGTTTTAAGTTCGCCTTTGAATTTTTCTACTTCTTTGTCAATGTCAATGACCATATTATTCCCCCTGCTAAAATTAGGAGGGAATAATAATCTTGCCCGCCTCCAGCAGCATCAAAAACGTGAGTCACTCCCTATCTCCCCCCCCAAGCCTTCAGGAATACTCATTTATGCTTATAAATATAACATTTCCCCCAAATTATTTGTTAATATTTTTTATGATTTTTTGAAAAAATTTTTTGTGTTATCTATACACCAGTATAGTAATAATATTACTCACAATGAGAGCGTTGTTTGCATAACAAAATAATTGTTTTTCTTTTCACCTCAAAGCCAAAGGAAGGATTTAACATCATGGTGTGTTTTATAATTTCACGCATAAATATCAGGCGGATAAGCGTTTGATAAAATTCCGGTTTGGGGATTTTTTCAAGTTTGTTTTGATACCGTTTTCTCCTTTTGATTATTTTCTCATATACGCGGGCGATGTACATCAACAGCCGCAGGGGGATGTTTTCGTTTACCGTCGACTGGTGTTCAATCAGGACGACAAGGCGGTTGTCGATGGTGAAGGACAAGTCGTTAATCTGGTCCTTGTAGAGTATGTCTCTTAACGTGTTGATTTTGATGGAAATGTCCGGCGGTATCGTGACACCTTCAATCGCCGAGTAAAGTTCCCTTAAAATGTCCGGGTCGCTGAACAGCGAGAAGAAAACGCTGTTTTTGTGGCTTCTGTTAACTTTTCCCATAGTAGCCTCCAAGATGGTTTATTTGCGAACCGTCACAAAACGGTTCATATATATATGGCGCGAGGTTGCGGTTTTGCTTGACTGAAAATGAATTTTTTTTGAAAATTTTTACCACGAACCACACGAACGGGAGCGAACCCAGGGAGCGGCGCTATTTACTACATATATATGTGTGGTAGATATATGGAGGTTTTGGGGGTGTTGTTTGGGGGCTTAGCTTGAATTTTACGATAGGATAGCGAACAATAACCCCTAAGTATTGCGTTGACTTGACTTTCTTTATATACTGTGCGATATTTATATTAGCGAGGCTGGGATGACAACATCCCCCCCCGCCAGCATACCGGACGCCTTAGGACGTCCGGTCTTTTTTTGTTTTAAGGTTATCCACATTCAAATAAATCAGATTTCTTTGATCCTTGATTTTTAAGATAATTTTTCCGCCCTTATACCTGTTTTTTCTGCCATAGTCTACACTATTTCTGGCAGCATATAAAGTATTTATTATTTCTTGCTTTGTTAGCGGTGATTTCTCAAGGTTAATAAAAACATTAGGAGCTTGTTCCCTTGAATCAAGAAAATGGTCTTTAAGAGTTCTTAGACTGGTTCCGTGCATATTTTTAAATTCCATCATTATACCATCTACAATAGCATCATATTTTTTATTTGGGTCACTTCTTACTTCCGGAGATAGATAAACAGTACTGCCCAAATCCCGCAGTATTTGTGCATCACGTAACTCATTCTGATAACTTGAATGTTTCCCAATGGGTCTGCGAGGAGATAGGTATATTCCTTCCTCTACAAATTTCCACTTTTCATTCGGAAATTCATTATCAGCTGTTTGTCGTGCTTTTTTCGCATTATCGGTACGCCGCTTTGCTTCCCATGTCTCGGTTTGTTTCTGTTCTGTTTTATTCCATGAGCTTGCCGAGGAAGTATTCAATTGTAACCTCCAAGATGGTTTTATAGCGAACCGTCATAAAACGGTTCATATATATATGGCGCGAGGTTGCGGTTTTGCTTGACCGAAAATGAAATTTTTTTGAAAATTTATATGGATAAAACATCAAACTAATTCTTACATTACTATTGACAAGTTAATATTCATTTGTTAATTTTAAATAAGACACTTGTATAGATATAAGCGACGTTGGGAAAGGACGCCCTTTTTATTCAGGTGTCTTTTTATAGAAATTTTATATTTGGAATTTTTGAAAAATCAATAATTCTATCAGAAAAGAATGTAGTAGTGATATTGTTGATCTCTAAATTTGACCCAATTTTTAGGATATGCTCTAGGCTGATTAATATCGTTTATTGTAAGCTTCTTCAATGAAGTCAATAATTTTTTTATACCCTTCGATTTTTTCATCATTAACGGTACTATCACTTACAATTCGTAGCTCTTTTATTTTATAAATAGCACCAGACAAGTCTTGCGCAGATCGAATATCATAGGACATTTATATATCCTTTGACATTAACACCAATTCGTCAAATTCGGGCGTAAGTGTCGATTTTAACGCTTTTTCCATAGTATCAGGATAAGTATCTTTTAGATTATAACCAAACCCAACACCAACATAGTTAAATTTGTTGGTTCCCATGTTAGCCTTGATCTCCCCCAAAGTTTTTTCTTGTAGTTGCTTACTAATTTCAGCAATTCTCTCTCGGTAACAATCCGTAATATAAATCCCCCATAAAATATTTATAGGTAAAAACCCTTATTGTTTTTACCTATGTACGAAGGGGAATTTTTTTCCTCCTACCGTGAACTTTTATTGAGTAAAAATCCCTTCAATTTTCCCCTCTTAAAATTGAAAAGAAACTAATAGCTCCATTATGCCGTAAACGACAATAAATTTCAATAGAAAAAAATTTCTTTTCATTTTTTTGTAAAAATCATATAATACTACATTAATCCCTATATAATCCCACTATAGGATTGTAAGGGTCGCCGTTTCTTTTTCATGATCGTCAATTAATCTTGCTTAATCACCTCTATAAATAGTCTCCCCAGCCCCCTCCTCCCTCCGTCTCCGTATCCTCGCTCAACCCCATGTAAGGCTCAAATCCCTCTCCTCCCTTCTCCCTCCTCCCTTCTCCCTTTGTCCCCTCTCTCCGCCCCGTGTAAGGCTCAAATCCCTCTCCTCCCTTCTCCCTTCTCCTTCCCCCCTCTTTTATGAAAATTTTTCAAAAAATTTTCAAAAACAATCAAGCAAAACCGCTACTCCGCACCCATATAGGGGTGAACCGTCTTATGACGGTTCGCAAATAAACCATCTTGGAGGCAACTATGGAAAAAGTTAACAGAACCCACAAAAACAGCGTATTCTCCTCGCTTTTCAGCGACCCGGACATTTTAAGGGAACTCTACTCGGCGATTGAAGGCATAACAATACCGCCGGACATTTCCATCAAAATTAACACGTTAAAAGATGTCCTCTACAAGGACCAGATTAACGACTTGTCCTTTACCATCGACAACCGCCTTGTCGTCTTGATTGAGCACCAGTCGACGGTAAACGAAAACATCCCCCTGCGTCTGCTAATGTACATTGCCCGTGTATATGAGAAAATAATCAAAAGGAGAAAACGGTATCAAAACAAACTTGAGAAAATCCCCAAACCGGAATTTATCGTTCTGTACAACGGCAAGGAGAATTATGACGATTACAAAGAGCTAAAACTGTCCGACGCTTTCAAAGACGTTGAGGATTTAAAATTGTCAGGGCGCGACACGATACCGCTGGAATTAATAGTGCAAGTATACAACGTAAACCACGGGCATAATTCGGAAATACTGAAAAAGAGCGAGACTTTGGACGGCTACAGCATATTTATAGACAAGATACGCGAATACCAAAAAAAGAGAAATTCACTTGAAAAAGCGGCTAAATCCGCGATAAACTATTGTATAAAGAACAACATACTGAAAGATTATTTGGAAGCCAACGCTTCGGAGGTATTAAATATGCTGTTAGGCGCATGGAACTGGGACACCGCAAAAGAAGTCTGGCAAGAAGAAGCCCGTGAGGAAGGCCTAGAAGAAGGCCTTGAAAAAGGCATGTATTATGTTCTTGATTTGCTAAATCAAGGGTTAACAAAAGAAGAAATTAATGAGCGGATTCAAAAGAAGGAGGAAGTTTTATAAGGGAGAAGGTAAAAGGTAAAAGGGAGAAGGGAAGAGGGAAGAGGGAGCGAAGCGAAGGGAAGAGCGAAGAGAAGGGGAGAAGGGAGAAGGGAGAAGGGAAAAGGGAAGAGGGAAGAGGGAGCGAAGAGAAGGGAGAAGAGAGGAGCGGAGAGAGAGGAGAGAAGGGGAGAAGGGAGAAGGGAGAAGGGAAAAGGGAAGAGGGAAGAGGGAGCGAAGCGAAGGGAGAAGAGAGAAGAGAGGAGCGAAGAGAGAAGGGGAGTTTTCTGGGTATGTATTGTATTTTTGGGTAAATAGATATTACAGTTTTCTTTATTTTTTAAAAAATTAAATTTCCAGTGGTTTTATGGCTAAATTTGCCATTTTATATGGAAATGAAAAATAATAGGGGTTTCATTCTGCAAAGTATGAACACAAAATTAGAAAAAAGTCGTAAATTTGCTATCAGGATATACAACCTGTACAAATTCCTTTGCGATGAAAAGCATGAATTTACCCTGGCAAAACAACTTTTACGCTCTGGCACATCAATAGGCGCAAATTTAAGTGAAGCTCAATACTCCGTCAGCAAAAAAGAATTCCTAGTAAAATTGACAATATCTCTAAAAGAATGTGCTGAAACCGAATATTGGCTAACCTTGCTCAAAGAAACGAATTTAATAACAACCACAGAATACAACTCCATAATAAAAGACTGCAAAGACCTCCTACACCTTCTAATAGCAACAACCAAAACCCTAAAAAAAACCCTAAAATCGAATGTATCTTGAAAATTCCTGAGCTTATCCGGTTTTTTGTGTAAATAGATTTCCCATTTTTCCTTACCTCTTAAAAAATCAAATTTCCAACAGTTTTCTTACCAGACTAGTCATAAATTCTCTATAAATAGGAAAGAAAAAAAATAACAGGATTTTCATTTACACAAAAAACCGGATAGCCCCAGAATTCAAAGGGAACCCATAACATTTTTGATTATAAATCAAGGTCATTTTTAAATAAAACCAACAAAATAACAAACAATAACCTCCCTCCTCCCTCCGTCCCTCCTCCCTCCTCCCTCCGTCCCTCCTCCCTTCTCCCTTCTCCCTTCTCCCTCCTCCCTCCTCCCTTTCGTCCCCTCTCTCCTCTTCGCTCTTTACTCCCCTCCCCCAAACATAGGTAATTCCTCTTATCCCTCTCCCCCAAACCGTAAATTTTTTCTCCAAAAAATAAAAAAATAATTGACAAAAATAAAAACTACTATATAATAACTATAGAATAAAATTACTTGGGCACCGCAGCACTGGACGGCTCTTTTTACACGGGCGGAATCCATGTAAAAAAAAAGGAAGTTGACGGCATCCTTAAAAACCGCTGTCTCAAAAAAAACAACGCGCGTTGCGCGTCCAAAAAATTCGTACCTGCGAAGGGACAGTATTCCTAAAAAGTTTATTTATGGAGGAAAGAATGAAAAGAGTTATTTTTGGACTTATTGCAGTATTAACAGTATTTGCAATGATTAGCTGCGATAACGGTACTACAACACCGGCAAAGGTTAAAGTAACCTTTGACCAGGATTATACTGGCAAGCCTACTCCGACTGTGAAAGAAGTCGAGAAAGGCAAATCTTTAGGAACCGCGTTCCCCGCTGCTCCGACAAGGACTGATTATACGTTCGGCGGCTGGTTTACAGGCAGGAGCGGAGCAGGAACTGCTTTTACAAAAGACACTAAAGTTAATGCTGACATTACAGTATACGCAAAATGGACAGAAGGAACTACTCCTGGTCCCGGCCCTCAACCCGGCGAAGGCGTCTTCGAATTGGGCGATTTTACAATAGAGAACAATGATAATCAGAAAGGCTGGGCAACTAATGGTGTAGATGATGTCGAGACCGATTTGGAATGGGAAACGATTGTTGGTGCTAAGTACCTTGTGCTTATAACAAAAGGCTCTTCTAATCTAAATGGGTTTGGCGGTTTACAGATTGCTTTCCAGGGCGATGGAAACAATTGGGCTTGGAAGGATCCATCCGTGTGGGGTGATTGGATTAGCTTTGCGCACACTGCGGATGATGTAGTTGTCATTGTAGTAGACCTTGCTACGGCGCTTGGCGATGACTGGGCTACATTCCTGACCGGTACCAAAGGGAAATTTTTTGTTTGTTCTTACCCGCTTAGTGGTTTAGGACTTCAGCAAGCAATGCTTGTTACAGAGGCAGGAGCTGAAGGACAAATTCCGGAAGACGCAACTCCAATTCCTGGTGGCAAAGGATATATTTTCATTGCCGAAAGTGAAGAACCCGGCCCCGGTCCTGGCCCAATCCCAGAAGAACCAATTGACCTTGAAAATGAAAAATATCAAGGTGCGGAATTGGTAACCCTTGCCAACGCAAATCAGGCAATTTATTACTTTGCACTGCCCAAGGGCGCGAAATGGGGTGATTTCAATAAATTACAAACGTCCTATTTAGTTCCTCAGGATGCTACATTTGATAGAGAAAATTCTGGAAGAGCACAACGCGTGTACGGCAATTACGATGCCAGCTTCTTCCAATTTAACACCACCACCGCCGGCAACAAATATGCTTATGCTTCTCTTGATAGCAATACTCCTGGTTTAGATGGCACTAACAATAACAACGGGTACATTATTAGCGATACCGGTAAAGGCGGTTGGAAAACGTTAGGCACAGCGTTGACTGATTATTTTGGCGAATGTCCCGAAAAAGATACCTGGTTTAAAATTGAATACGATCTTAGCGGCAACGCATCAAACCAAAAACCGCATCCGCATATGCCATACTTTGGCTACAATGGCCCCATCATTCTTGGGCTTGGTTTACCGGGTGCGGGTACTCCCAATAAGATCTTTGTTAAAGAAGTTACGCTGGTCCACAAAACAGACTCTACCAAAAACGTAAAGGGCAAGGCTCTTTATATTAAGAAAGGCGACTATGAATATCCCGCATTCTCCGCTTATGGAACCGCTGATGGCAATAATGTTGATGACTTAGCCCGCCAAATTGTTGGCGAAGACGCTGATGGCGCTATGCAATCAATAACCATTGCCGCTGCGGAGTACCAAGATATATTGGTCGGTTCGGAAAGAGTAAGTCTGAGCAACGCCGCTCAGGTACTTTATAAGTTTGTACTGCCCACAGGCAAAACATTGGCAGATTACAAAGGATTAGACGCGAGTTATCTGGTACCTGACGAGAAACTCTTTGATGTATCTAATTCCGGAAGAGCACAGCGCGTATATGGTTTTTACGACATAGACTGCTTCGTTATTAACGAGACAACTGCCGGCAACAAATATGCCTATGCTTCTTTGGACGGCAATCTCAATAATAACGGGCACATTCTTGACGATACTGGCAAAGGCGGCTGGAAATCATTATCATCCGCATTAACTGATCTACTTGGCACATGTCCCGAAGCGTATGAATGGTTTACCATTAACTACCAAATTGACGGCTCAAGAGCAAACCAAAAACCGCATAAATATCTTCCGGCTTCTACTGCCACAGGTCCCTTCTACCTTGGTCTCGGCTTACCGGGTGCGGGTAATGTAAATACCATAAACATGAAAGACGTTACTCTGGTCGGCAAAGTTGCGGCTGATAACGTAGTGGGAACCCCGCTCTATATCACCAAAGACGGCGTTGACTACCCGGCATTCTGCGGTTATGGAACAGATGGAACAGCCCAAGAAAATGAATTAGGACGCGGAAAGTGGGACGGTGCAGTTAACATCACTGCCAACAAAGGCACCGCCTATGTAGCACCGCAAGAAATTACCGTAACATTTGATCTCAACGGCGAAGAAACTAATGGTACAGCGGTGACGACTACATTAAAACTTAAGAAAAACGATTCATTCCTGATTCGCGATTCTCTTCCAACTACTTCCACAACTACTGCAGGTAAAACATTCAAGGGATGGGCTACTACATCTGATGGAACTACCGCAGTAACAAACGGCGACGGAGATGGTGGTAAAGGTGCGGCATTTAGTGCATCTGCAAGTACTGTAATAACAGCAAAGCTATATGCCATTTGGGATTCCGCTCCTCCTCCGCCTCCTGATCCCGATCCGGATGCTGCCGAAGGAACACCTATCGCTATAACCATTACTAGTGCAACTGACTTTACGTTTACAGGCAATGCTACAGCTGTGGATATAACCGATGGTTACACAATTACCTATGATGCTGTTACTAGTAATTCTAATTATGGTAGTCCTAATGCATGGTTCAAGATTAACTGGACTGCTCTTAGCTTAACTGACTTGAGCACAATCAAAGCAATAGAATTTGACTTTACACCAGTAGGAGGAGATGTTGCTACTAAAAATATAAATATTGTGGCAAGTGCTACTGCTCATGGTTATGCAAATGACTCAGTGTATGATGATGAGAAAGTTAACAATAATACAGTTTCCAGCGGTACTCCTGTGGCTAGCACAGCCGTTCATGTCAAGTTGCTTCTTCCTCAGGCAAAACTAAGTACGTTTACAGCTAACACTTACTATAGCATTCGTATTCATGCTGCCGAAAAAGGTGCTTTTGGTGGTGCTGACACACCAACATCGTACAGCATAACTAACATTAAGCTGATTCCTTTTGCTCCTGTTGGTCCTTAATCGGTTTTTTCCCAACGCCTAACATTTAGTTAGGCGTTGGACCTTACCCGGCGTTATCTCAAGATACGTCGGCTTATCTGACCACCTGAACACTCCATAGTGTCAGGTGGTCAGGTTATTTTAAAATTAAAACAATTCATGAAACATGATGGAGGAAATATGAAAAAAGGCTTATGCCTAAAACGTCGCCAGGCTGGTTTACCCTTAATTTTGTGTCTTCTATTTGCTCTCTGCTCTTTGCTCCCTGCTCTTTTGTTAACGGGCTGCCCTGATGATTCGTCGCCAGAAACAAAAAAAATTACCATCATGTTTAATACTGATGGCGGCAGTGAAGTGGCTTCTATCGAACTCGATAAAGGCGACGTGCTACCCTCGGATTATTTTGGTACGGGAAGCAAAGTCCCAACCAAAGCAAATAACAGATTTATAGGCTGGAAAGACGGTGGAACTGCGGTAACCGCCGCAACCACATTTAATAAAAATACAACCCTCACCGCACAATGGTCATCGTCGGTTGTCATCACATTTAATACAAACGGCGGCAGTGTTGTTAATCCTATAGAGGTTGACAATGGAGGCTCACTGCCCGCGGATTATCTTGGCACGGGAAATAAGACTCCAACAAAAGCAAATAACAGGTTTAACGGCTGGTTAAACGGCTCAACGCCGGTAACCAACGCGACTAAATTCACTCAGAGTGCGACGCTCACCGCCCAATGGATACTGCGGGTAACCGTCAGTTTTAGCTTGGGTGAAGGCGTTGAAGGAGTCCCTCCAAACCCCGTCACCATCGACTCCGGTACTGCGCTTGGAACCAGATTCCCACAACAAAGCCCATTTAGGGACGGGTATGATTTCCTAGGCTGGTTTAACGGCAATACGGAATATAAAAGTACCACCGTCATTAACTCCACAACTGCGGACTTTATCCTGACCGCCCAATGGGAAGAAGAAGAAATATATGAAGTTGAATATGCGCAAAATCCCGCCATACATCCCGGAAACCATTTTGTGGAAATAGTGAGCGGTGGGGAATTAACCGTAAAAGCAGGCGAAACATTTATTGCAAATGGACTTTTCTCCAACATAGAAAAAGGGGCGGGAGTCCTTAGCTCAAAATGGTACTGCGCCAGATCGGCAACGGGTGACGGTACGGAAATTAATTGGAGTCAATCCGGCTCTTATGAACTCTCTTTACCGTTTACATGGGTTGAATCGGTACCCGGCGAATACTGGTACTGGGTAGAGGTTACCAACTACAACAAGAATGCGACTGTACAACAATACAGCACTTCAAAAACCCAGAACCGTTTAAAAGTCACTGTTACCGAGTAATCGGTTTTATATATTAAATTTATTTTAAGGAAGGAAATGAATGAACAAGAAAAAAAATGCGTTTTTTAAAACGTTAATTATGGCGTTGACATTCCTTGTCGTACTGGGTGCCTGCGAACTGGGCTACTCAGGCGCGGATGTCGTAAACGCGGTTGCGCCGACCATTACCGAGCAACCGCAAAGTATGGGCGTTGACGTTTCGGGAGAGGCGACCTTAAGCGTAACCGCATCGTTAAGTGGCAGGGGTACGTTAAAGTACCAGTGGTACCAATTTTTATCATACCGCGCCTACGAGGATCAGGCGGGGATATTGATGGAAGGCGCGACCAACGCGACTTTTAACATCCCTACCGCTAAAGACGGCGAATTTAATTTCTATGTGGTTGTTTCTAATGAAGATTCAAAAGCCACAGGTTTAAAAATAGCTTCGGTCAAAAGTGACCCGGTATCCGTTACCGTAAACAGTCCCGATAATGCGCGGTATCCCATTATTACAAAACAACCTACGGTTGACGATGCCAATCTTACATGGAGCAACAGAATAGTTCTGCCAATGATGAAAGTGGAAGCGGAAGTTAAACCCGCGATTTACAGCGATGAAATACGGTATCAGTGGTATGTCGCAAGCAGTCTTACCAACACCAGCGGTACGCCCATAAAAGGCGCCGTAACTTCAACCCTTCTTCCCCCGATTGCAATTCAAGGGCAGGAAGCCGAAGAAGGTTGGATAGACGGACCCGGTGAATATTATTACTTTGTTATCGTAACAAATTATTACTTTGCCGTTCCCGGCCGCCGTGAATCCTTTGTCGCAAGCGCCCCGGTGCTTCTTACCATAGGCACTAACCTTAATGCTGATGTACCGGTTATAGCGAAACAACCGGATAACGCGATTTATTTTAACGGCGACACCGTAAAAGCTTTAACGGTAGAGGCTGATGATCCCGAAGACGGCGGTGTGTTGAGTTACCAATGGTATTCTAACAGTAAGTCATCCAATACGGATGGAGCGGCAATTCAAGGGGCTACGGCAAAAACGCTTACTTTAAACCTCAGTACGGCAACAGTGAATAAGTTTTATTATTATGCGGTAGTCACCAATACCAATTCTTATGTACAAAACCCAACGTCGTCTATTGCCTCTCGTGTGGCGGAAATTTCTATAATGACTCCGTCAGCAAAGGTTGAAAATGCGACATTTGAAGTGCTATTTGGCGGTGAAAATCAATACCAGTATGTGCGCGGTTTTGGCGGTATGGACGTTCAATGGGGTAACTTCCCCACCTATAATCATCCGTCAATTCAGGCCCCGTGGAACATCTCAGATGATTATGAAAATATGTTTAACCCCGAAATTCTGGGCTACAACATGCTTCGCGTTATGATTCTGCCCACCAACACCGACATCAACAAAACCCTGAGCGATTTAATCAACAACAATATCTATACCACTCAGGATAGGACCAGATTCTACGAGAATGTCAAAACGGTAAACCGCTACGGTGGCTATGTTCTTGCCTCTCCGTGGAGCCCCCCTGCCGCGTGGAAAACAAATAACTCCATTAACGGCGGCGGCGATCTTCGCGAATCTGATTATCAGAATTTTGGAAATTACCTTAAAGCCTTTGCCCAGAATATGTTGAACAACGGTGCGCCGGTATACGCGGTTTCCATTTCCAATGAACCGAACTATACCGCAGGTTACGACGGCTGCGAATGGACAAGTGATCAAATGCGTAACTTCTTCAGGACTGTAGGCCACTTTACCGACGGTGTAGCCGGATATGGCGGAGGAAAAATTATCCCCACGGTAAAAACAATGAATGGCGAATCCGCGAACACCACTACAATAAACGCCTCCGCAATGGGCACCGCCGCGGCGAAGAGAAATATTGATTTGCTTGCGCGGCATAATTACGGAAGCCGTAACGATAACGGAGCCGGTACTGGCACCGTCACGAATCAAAACTGGATATACCATGCCACCGATCCCCGTGAAATATGGATGACAGAGCATAACCTTAACAGCAATTCAGGAATTACCTATCCCAATGACCATACATGGAACTATGTCTGGCTGTTCTTGAACGACGTTGACATGACAATTCGTATCAACCACGAAGCCGCCTTTATCTGGTGGTCTTCCAAACGTTTCTATTCAATGATTGGAGACGGAACCTACGGCTGCAAAGACGGCGAAATCCTTCCGCGTGGCTGGGCTCTTGCTCACTATTCCAAATTCGCCAAAGAAAGCTACCGTGTTGGCGTAGGCTACTCAGGCACCACAAGGGGCGGCGATGATCTGGTTGAATATGACCGCACCACTAAAACAGGTAATGTTAACGGTAACCACTACGAAGACTTTACGTCACAAACCGTTAAAGTATCGGCATTTATGAAACTAAAGAACGGAGAAGCTTACAATGTAAACTGGAGAAACAAGGAAGTACCTATCGCCGATATAACAGAAATCACCATGGTCATGTTTACCCCCACTGAGTCTTCAGCGAACGCTCCAGGCGGATATGACATGGGAACGGTCAAATTACAGATGCCTGCTGGGTTTAGAATTTCAAGTGCCACCGCCATGCGCTCTGACCCCACAATATTCCACCGTGGAACAACAGAACGCGGAACACCTGAATGGGAAACTGTGGAAATTTCCGCAGACCGTAACTCAGCTTATGTTACCCTGCCTGTTTCTACTATACTCTCTGTAAGGTTAACCCAATAGGAAGGAAACATGAAAAAGATTTTAATATTACTGCTTGTAATTACGCTTCCAACCTTCGCTTTTGCTCAAGGGTTAACCTTGGGCGGCGAAGTAAAGACCGGCGTATTCTGGCAGCAAGTGGAAGAACCCGAAAAAGACCCGGTTATACAACTTAGAATGCACAGTCAAAATGACGATGCCGGCGATTATCAGGGACGTTTCCGTTTAAACATGGACTACGCCAACCAGGAAAATACCATGGGCTTTAGACTGCGTATCCAATGGCAAAACTGGGGAAAGGACGATCAAGGGTTCACCATTCCTGAAAATTGGCCTTATGCTTATGGATTCGGCAATTTCTTCGACAACCAATTGACCATGTCAATTGGCAAGCTCGGCGGCTCCCCCTGGGGAACCGGCGGGCCGGAAATGTGGAAGGAACTGGAAGCCATTGGAAAATCGGGCGGCGTGCGTTTTGAATTTAAACCCGCGTTCCCCGAAGAATACGGCAGGTTAAACTTAGGCTTTGTCCTGAATGGACCTGAAGCTTATACGGATGCCGGTTTTAACCGCGACCCAACCCTCCTTGACTTCTTGCTGGAATCCGTAATCGGCATATCGTATGTCCATGACTATTTTTTAGTCCGCTTTGCCTACCGTTTGGACAGCGAACAGGACATAAGGAATCGCGGCACATCGGGTAAAGAAGGCGACGACATTGTTTACCGCGTGGAAGAACGCGCAATACAGAAAGTACTGCCCGGCTTCCAGATTTGGGCGCTTGGATATATACAGGGAGTTGGAGCCGATGACCCAACCTTTATTGAATATAAAAACTGGCTCTTTATCCAGTATGCGCCTAAAGACTTTGCCGCGCAAATCCGCCTTGGCTATGATGGCTCAAATGATCGCGGCGTATTTTATGTCAAACCTAATTTTTACTACAAGTTCTTTGAAGGGTTAATTGAAGCGGGCGCCCTATTTGGTTATGCCCAGGATTTTGGCGCCAAAATATATCCTGATTCCCCCTATTCCTATTTGGAAGTGGAACCAAAGATACAGATTAATTTTGCACAGGGCGCGTACACCGCATTTGTATATAACTACAAATTGGAGTATGCGTATAGAACAGATCCGCCGTATAAACAGACGCAGTGGATGAATCTGCGTTTCGGCATGTATTTCTAATTGACTATGGAGGTAGTAATTAAGATGAAAAAAATCAATGTATTTTTTGTATTTGCAACGGTCCTTGTGTTGTTGGGCGGCTTCTTTAACGCTTGTCAACAACAATTGGACACTGAAGAACGTGTTACAGTCACGTTTTCTGATCCAAGCGGCGGTAACTCATTTGAAGAGGTAATACTTATTAAAGGTAAAAGCTTGGGCGCTCAAATGCCTGAAAACCTTACGCGGACCGGCCCCTATTTATTCTACGGTTGGTTTGATGGCGCAAGTCAGTATCTTCCCGATACGCCCATTGGCGCCAACCTAACGCTCGTAGCCCGCTGGTCGGATGATATTGCTACGGTATCATTCACGTTTACCCAAACCGGTACCGGCGGTGTTGTTATCAAACCCGCAGTGGAAGTCCCATCCGTAACGGTAATCAAAGGAATGTCCTTGGGAATTTTGAAATATCCCATCGCTCCACGGGCAAAAGGTTACAACTTTGTCTCCTGGAAACTTGGCAGTGAAGAATTTACCACGGAAACTGTAGTTAACGATGATATTACTGTTACGGCGACATGGGTTGCCAAACCTGAATATACTGTAGTCTTTAACCCTGGCGAAGGTGGCGGTAATAAAACAACTTTGAAAGTTTATGCCGGCGAATGTATAGACGAGTGGGAAATCCGCTTCCCTCCGAATCCTGCCACAAATACGGTTAATCCCACCGCGTTCTTTGTCGCGTGGTTTGACGATGAAAACCGTCCCTATGACGGACGCACCCCCATCACCAGAAACCTTAATACCGACGACAAGTGTATAAAGGGAAAATGGGGCTTACCGCCTTACATCATAGACTTTGACAAGGATGTAGTACTTCTTGAAGGTTCAACTGATGCACAATATGGTAATGTGGACTATCTCCCGCAGGTAGTTAATTCCGTAATAGACGGCAAACGGGTAATCGTTAATACGGTAACTTATGATGTACCTTACAACACCAACCGCTGGAGAATCCTTTATCGCATTAGCTTTAAATTACCTGACGATTTCAGCACAGGTTTTTACACCCGTTACACCATAAGGGCGCGTTTCTATGCCAATCAGCAAGGCGCGAAATCATGGGATGACGAAACCGCCTTTACCCCGAACAATCCAGCCGATGTTGCGGGATATAGCCCGGGCGGCTGGCTGAAGAGAACAAATTATGCCGTACCAAATGATGACGGCACATGGAAGGAATACTCCCGCTCAGACGACGGCTGGGGTCAAATTTCCTGGACCAGCGTAGCCAACTGGAACGGTCAAGGCGCTGATGAGCAAACAATGCTCCAAAGGTACAACCTTGACAGAAAAGGCGGAACAATAAATGACACCTGGGCGCCCCTCAGGAGCCAAAACTTAAAATACCCGCCATTCCTTTTAATTCAAACCAGTGACGCCTACATAGGCCACATAGAAGTAACCGAAATAGTCTTCCACAACGGCGAATTCGTCCACGCCAACTACGAAGGCGAAAAAGAACCCGAACCCGGCGCCGCCGCAGAATAAAAAGCAAACAAACGCTCTTAAAACGCCGCCCAACCATTTGGTTGGGCGGCTTTTTTTTATAAATCCCTTGACGAAATTCCTAAATTTATGTTATTCTTAATAATGCGTAGTTTTGCGGGGGTTCAACTCATGGCTTCTTAAAAGCTGAGTAAAAATCTTATGACCCGCCTAAAATATTCAATATTCCTACTCAGGGACCTTTATTCTACCGAAAATAATACAAATAGTAAATATTTACAATTTTTCTTTCTTTTTATAGTATATAATAATAATAGCCACAAAAAGGCAATAAATAATGCAAAAAGGAAAAAAAGAAAGGAGTAAGGGGATATGATGAGCTATATGGTCTCGCCTGAGGATGACGAAGTTGAAATAAGTAGTGATCGACTGCCCGAAATATTCGATGATATTGATATTCCGGATAGCTCTATTTTCAATGAAGCTCTTGCTTTCTATAAAAAGATAGTTCTCAAAGAACCGGATTTAATTATCTGCATGAGCCGTAAATCCTGGTGTGTTATTCAACTGTTCCTGCCCTATCTGGAAAAAGAAAACATTTTTGTGAAAAGTGAGCTGACCCATGACCGGATGGTACATCCCTGGTTTGCGGAACAGGACCCGGACAAACGTGACAAAATAAAGGTAATTGTAGTAGACGATACGTTTCAAACAGGACGCGCCTTAGATAAGTGTGTTCAGCGGTTAAAGTGTGTTTATAATGTAGATAAAAATAACATTACCTTAGCTGTGTTTGCCATGTCCAACGATGAAAGAAATCTAAAGCGTATTAACAAAGATAAAGACCTTTACACCGTATACCCCGCCTGTAGTGGCAAAGAGATCTTTCAGGTTAATTGGCTCTCCGGGAATTTTTATCCTAAAGAGACTATCCTAAAAATTTCTTATTTTTTTGTAAAAGCTCTTCATGCTTGCAGTATTCCTTATGTGGGTTATATTCCGGCTTTTAGTCTTCCACTTAAAGATGTACAGAAATTCCTTGGCGCGAAACGGGGAAAAAAAATTAAATTTGGCAGTAAACCGGTTATTCGTATTCCAGGATATTTGGAGCAGGATGATTTAAAGGCGCCTTTAAACGATCCCTCGATAATGGGGTATTTTAACATTACCAGCCAACAAATGCGTCAGGATGATGTTGAGGCGTTTTTTATTTTATTACCGGCTTTAGATTCCCGCGATAAACACTATTTGCCATTTCTCCCTCCAAAGCATGCGTTTTCCATTGCGGCATTACGTTTTTATTTAAACCGTAATACGAATGTTGCCCTGGTTGTGCCATATTTATCTTTAAAGGATTGTTACGCGGAAAAGGACATAGCTAGGGAGTTTCCTGAAGAACTTCGACCGTTAATGAGGGAGATGTGTTCAACGGATGTTTGGGAAGAGTATGAAGGACGTTTAGCCGCGTATCGTCTGCTTCGTTTTGCGTCATGTTATTTATGGGGTAAATATGTTTTCAAGCAATGGTTTGGTCGTGAAGTTAAGGAAGAGGACATAGTATCTCACGGTGGTATTTGCTCCAAGAAATTTTTTACATGGCTGAATGGTCCTTATGTAGAAAAGGATTTAATGAGTATATGGTCTTTCTTTGACCCCCAAAGAAAGAATATAGTTGAAGACCCCCCTGAGCAGACAAAGTTGGAAGACTTAATTCGTGATGAAATGTCGGCTGACGAAGAAAAATATAAAGAAGCCATAGATGACAAATCATTTGCGTCCTTACCTGTTAGCTATTTCGATGCAGCCAGCATGATGTTCAGGCGCCTTTATGAAAAAGATCGTGAATTACAGAATCAAGGGGAAAAAAGTACGCTTGATAAAAATTCTGCTTTTATTATCAAACCGTTTCTAGGATTTCCCCTAAACGTCTTTTTTGCATCATTATTGGAGAAATACCCGGAGCTAAAAGAAAGAAAAGACGTTCTTGTTTCTGTGACACTAATGCTTTGCGACATGGGGATAGCGGTTACTCAATTATGTCAACGCGAAAGCAAACGCAACGGTAAAATCATTGGCACAGTTCTCTTCAACGGCGAACAATCCTGTCACTCACTCGCGCCCATAGCGCCCGAGTACGCGTATTTTCTCTCAAATCTGCCAAAAATACTGAAAAAATTTAACAAGGACGAACGTCAGGAAAAGTTCAATACGGCAAAAGTAAAAATAAGAAACTATTTCGAAGAAGAGAAGACCCAAGGGGTAATCAGGCGTTTATCCATAGATGAGCTAATGGCGCCTCTTGACCATGTAGAAAATATTCTTGTAAATGCTCCCGGGCGCAAAGTAGAAGCCTACACATTTCTTCCAAGAAGCTTATTTTATGACAGTTCAGAACCCTTTTTCACAAAACTGAGCGAGGAGCTTACCACATAGCTATTTTTATATTATGAAACATCAAAAGGGAATGGGATAAATTAAAAAATGGACGAAGAATTCTCTGATATTTTTAAGAAGGTTAATAATCCGATATATACGGCTTGTGTGGCAGTTATATTATTTAATGAGTTGCAACGATGTAAATTAATAAATGCGAAAAATGTTGCCGTTAAATATTGTTGTTGGAGCGAAGACTCCAAAGACTTCAAAGTACCAAATGATTATACACCTGATACAAATCCCATTAATAACATAGGACACTGTTTATATCCGATTTATGGATATACCTGTAATTATCCTTCGACAAACTATTTTACAAATTATTGGATAAAGAAACTATGCAAGGCGGCCGATTGTACAGGTAAATCCAGTCCAAGAATAGTTCATGAAAAAATAGTACATTGGGTTAAAAAATGCCTTCGTTATTACCCAATTGATTCACCAAAAAGCGTCAAGAGCAAAGCATAATCCCCCTGACTTTGAGCTCATAAAAAAATACAAAACATTGACACAGTCACTTATAGTAATATAATTTATAGAAGGGAAACAAAAGATGAAAAAATCATCAGCTCCTTCACCAGACAACCAAACCATAATGTCTCAATTTACAAAAGGCTTATTCTGGAGCTACGACATAAACAAACTCGATTACATAAAACACAAAAAACTGATAATAGAGCAAGTAATAGAAGCCGGCCTTGAAAACGATGAAATACTAATGTGGAAATTATACTCATACAAAGACATAAAAAAAGTAGCCCTAAAAATAGAATATCTAGAACCGGAAAAATTACCTTATATAGCCTTTGTATTAAAAACAAAAGAGGAGAAATTCAAATGTTACGGCAAGAAACCGTGGTACCGGAAATGTTAAGAAACCCTCTTCTCCTGTGGTTAAATTTTTCCCTAGCATTTTCACATGAGTATTTAAATTAAAAAAAGTCCTTTTAATTAGCCTGTCTAGTATAGTTACTCAAAAGAATATCCAATTTAGTTTTTATTTCTATAAGTAAATCATGATCGACCTTGTGTTCACTTTCGGTAACCCCAAGGCGTATTTCAAGCGTCCTTTGCTTGGTAACGGAAACACCCCAAGCAACGGCAACACTTCCCACAAGAGTAACTACAGCTAAAATAACCTGTATATCCATATATTACCTCTTAATTTAAATCCTATTACCAACCCCTAAATTTGTCAAGCCCCCTCCTCCCTCCTCCCTTCTCCCTTTCCTTCCCTCCATGCTAAAATAAAAACCATGTCCAGAGCCTTCGTCTACACAGCCCTAGTCCTCAGAGCCCGTCCCTCAGGCGAATCCAACAGCGAAGTAACCTTGCTCACGGCGGAGGAGGGTATAATAAAAGCCACCGTATTCGGCGGTCCCAAGAGCAAACTACGCGCATATACGGCGCCATACAATTCCGGTCAAGTTTGGATCTACCGCGACAAATCAAAAGAGTACACTAAAATCACAGACTTCGACGCTCATTCATGGCGGGCGGGCCTAAGGGAACTCTATGACAGAACCATGACCGCCAGCGCCGTCGCAGAAACAATCCTCTCCTCCCACGGCGGTGGCGGCGAATGGCAGACCGCACTAAACATGGCAATAGAAACCCTGGACACCCTAGAAACCGCCAACGAAGAATTATGCAAAAGGCTGCTAGTACACTTCCTATGGCGCTGGTCAGGCTTTCTAGGAATCCAGCCCCACTTAGAAACCTGTGCCGCATGTGGCAAAGACGCAACTTTTCAAAATGCAAACAACAGCAACGCCAACAACAATGTCGCGGGCGACGGCGTTTCAAGCAACAGCATTACAAGCGGCAACACACTCTGGTTCAGTCCCCGCGAAGACGCGGTCTTTTGCGCCGCCTGTTCCGCAAACCAACAAGACCTTCTGCCGCTTAACCCCGGCAGCCGCCGCTGGCTATCAACCGTCAGCGCATTAGAGCCATCGCAAATCCACCGTTACACGATGGACAAAAAATCCCAAGAAGAAGCCAAATCCCTAACAACTGCTATCCTAACCACCGCCATAGGAAAACGCTTGAACAGCTGGAACTGGTAGCCCCTCCTCCCTCCTCCCTTCTCCCTTCTCCCTCTCTCTTCCTCCGTGTACCTCCGTGTCCTCCGTGGTTAAAAAATTCCCTGTACCTAATCTTCTCCTTGTGTAAAGCTCAAATCCCTTTTCTCCCTTCTCCCTCCTCCCTTTCTCTTGACAAACCCATCAATCTCCCATACCATAAACCCATGAAAACAGCGATAATACACTATTCCCTTGACGGAAACTGCACCTTCGTAGCCGAAGAAATAAAAAATCAACTAAAAGCGGACATAATTCAATTACACGTAAAAAGCGAAAAAAAGCGTATAGGCATATTTAAATTTTTTTGGTGTTGTAGTCTGATGTTTTCACACAACAGTCCGCCCTTAAAACCGTACACATTTGATCCGTCAAAATACGACCTAATAATCCTTGGCGCCCCCGTTTGGGCGTCATCTCCCGCGTCCCCAATAAAAACCTTCATAACCAACACAAACATAACCGGCAAAAAAATAGCCCTCTATGTCTGCCACGCCGGCGGCAAAGGCGACTCATTAGAAAAATTAAAAGCCCTACTCCCCAAAAACGAAATAATCACCGAAGCCGACTTCATCAACCCCACCAAAACCAAAGACCAATCCAAGCTCCAAATAGCGAACTGGGTAAAAAGCATTAGTACCAAATAACAATTATTCGAAAAGACTCTCACAAAGCTCACAAAGGAAGAGAAGATCACAAAGAGGGATCAGGGGTTTATGTCCGACGACTAAGCATAAAGCCTCACGATAAGCTAACGAACATAAACCCCTCCTCCCTCCTCCCTTCTCCCTCCTCCCTTTCTTCCCCCTCTTCCCTCTTCGTGTTCTTTGTCTTCTTTGTGTTCTTTGTGTGAACTCTTCTTGAAATAATCTCTATTTTACGGTATCCTAAGACTAGATGAAATGGGACAAAAAAGACCTTCCCCCCGAACAGGTAAAGGAAATTTCTTTAAAATACGGATGTGATCTGCTAACTGCCTCAATCCTTGCCCGTCGCAACATAAACACGGGCGATTCAATACGCTACTTCCTTGAAGATGACATCACGTCCCTTCGCAACCCATTTGCCCTGGATGGAATGGAAGATGCCGTTGAACGTATCCTTGCCGCGAAAGAAGAAGGCGAAAAAGTTCTGGTTTTCGGCGACAGCGATGTTGACGGCATAACGGGAACCGTCCTCCTCGCCGGATACTTGGAAAGTTTAGGCATGGACGTAACATGGCGCATCCCCACAGGCGATGAATCTTACGGACTCTCCCTTGACGCGGTAGAAAACTTCGCCGCCAAAGACGGCACATTAATAATAACCGTAGATTGCGGTATCTCGCGATTTACCGAAATAAAAAGGGCAAATGAGCTCTCTATCGACGTAATAGTAACCGATCATCATGAGCCTCAGGAAGAGCTGCCACAAGCCCTTGTGATCATCAATCCAAAACTAAAAAAATCAACATACCCCTTTAGAAACCTCGCCGGTTGCGGCGTCGCCTTCAAACTTGTATGCGCCCTTCGTTTCGCGCAGAGAAGCGAGCTTTACGGACAGCAAATCTGCCTATTGAACACAAGACCTGTAAATGACGCGTGGATCATCGAAATCGCGAAGACCCGAAACCTCATTGTAATTGACACATTAATAGAAACAATTGTTCCGGGAATGATCTCGATCGGCGAAACGCGTCTTCCTTCTTTTCTTGAGGGGCAAAATATACTTTGCTGGGACGCGGCCTTGCACAAACATACATTTGCGAAACTTTTTGGCAGGGGCGTTGAAATTGGCATGATGGATATTTCCCAGCAGATTGGAAAGGAAATCCCTCAAACTGGGGGCGCCAGTTTACTGCGGATAAAGGAGCTTTCAAAAATAGCGAAATACAGTGACAAAGAATTAAGTGAGCTTGACGTTTTTGTAAATCTTTTCACGTCCTATGCGCGGCTGAAAGAAAAAAATGCGGGGGATGCGGAAAAAGAAAACGCCGACATACAACTTGCCGCGCTTGGAACAATAGCGGATATCATGCCCCTGTTGGATGAAAACAGAATAATTGTGCGCAGGGGGATTGAAGCATTAGAGAAAAAACCGCGTCCCGGCCTATCCCAGCTTATTCATAAACTGGATCTCGCCGGCCGCCACTTTGATGTAAAAGATATTTCGTGGAAACTCTGTCCCAGTATTAACGCAGCCCGAAGAATGGGAAAAGCCGAAACGGCGGCGGCTCTATTTTTTGAAAAAGATTTATTAAAAAGGGAACGCCTCGCCAGCGAATTGGCTTCTATGAACGAAAAACGTAAAGACATGGAAGAGGAAATCTGGGCGATGATTGAATCGATGGCGTATAAAAGTTTTGACGAATATGAAAAAAAGTTTGTTATGGTTCACGGCGATAAAATTAACAAGGGCGTCACGGGACTGATGGCTCAACGCGCCGCCCGCCTTTTTAATGTTCCCGCAATGGCAATTTCCGTAGGCGACGAAATCTGCACCGGCTCAATCCGCTCAACAAGGGGCTACAATGTTCAAATTTTGTTTGAGCAATGCGGCAACCTTTTTATCGACTGCGGAGGCCATCAGGCGGCGGGCGGTTTCAGCATGGTCATGGAAAACTGGGACACCTTTATGGAACGTTTAAAAAATGCGGTAAACGCCATTGAATTTGAAGAGCAGCCCGATGAGGAAATTTTACAAATTGACGCTGAACTGCCGCACGAATATCTTTCTCCCGATATACTAAAATTAGTTGACAGATTTGAACCCTATGGCAATGAAAATGAGCCTCTCATCTTTATGACAAAAAAAATTACCGTAAAAGACATTAAATCCATCGGAAAACCCGACGCGAAACACATAAAAATGACGCTTGATGCCGGAAAATACAAATGGCCCGCACTTTACTGGCAAAGCGCGGATCGCGTTGAAAAAAAGGAATTCGGCATAAACGACAAAGTGGACATAGTTTTTAACCTTGTCCGCGATTATTACAAAGGCAATGAAACGCCGCAAATAATGATATTAGATTTAAAGAAGAGCGGTTAGGGGGTATTAATGAAAAAGCGGGTAATAATTCTTCTATTAATCAGTTTATTGTTTTTAACCTGCGCCGGACAACAGCCTGTTGTTTCAGCCCAGATAAAAGATGAGCCAGTCCCTGTTCCGGAATCTTCGGCTTTTATTTCAGCTCCGATTAGATATGCGTTACTCCCTGAATCCCCGCGCCCTGGAGACCCGATATCAATTGGCACAAACGCCAATGTAAAAGAGGCCCTCCTTTTTGCAAATGAAAAGCAGGTGGCAAAAGCCCTCTTTTTTCCCATTCCTGCGGAAAATGGCAAACCCGGTTTTTCGGCGGCAATTATTACCGTCCCTTCCACGGTTAACGCGCAAACCGTGACTCTCAAATTAAACAATCCCGATGTCACAGTTTTTGAAATTCCAATTACATTAACGCCCAGAAAATTTCTCTCCGAGACCCTTGTACTTGATGACTCTCTTACAAAATTAGTCAGCGAGCCCTCTCCAGAAAAAACAAGGGAGTCTGAAGAACGATGGAAAATTATAACCACCACCGGAAAAGAAGTTTACAATCCGGGCAAACTTATCCTTCCCGTAACATCGACAAGAAGAACCAGTTTATATGGCACGCGCCGCATTAATCAGTATTCAGACGGCAGAAAAGTGACATCCATTCACGCGGGAGTAGATTTTGGAGTACCGACGGGGACGGAAGTCCGCGCCTGCGGCAGGGGAAAAGTCGTATTTTCAAGAAAGAGGATACTCACGGGCTACACGGTAATAATTGAACTTGCGCCGGGAGTATATTCTTTGTACTATCATTTAGACAGCGTAATTGCGAAAGAAGGTTCAATGGTAGAGACTGGAGATATTGTCGCTTTATCAGGTGCCACGGGGTTTGCGACGGGTCCCCATCTGCATTGGGAACTCCTCGTCAGCACGGAAAACACCGACCCGGACATTTTAACGGAGCGCCCCCTTCTTGACAAAGACGTATTAATCATTAAACTATTTTATTAGTTATAGGGAACCAAAAGTTCCACACAAGCCTGATTTGGGAAGGAGGTGATTTAATTGGCGCACATTACAGTTGATGAAAGCGAGGTGCTGGAAAAAGCCATCAAACGTTTTAAACGTATGGTAGAAAAAGAAGGCATCATCCGCGAATTCAAAAAGCGGGAATACTATGAAAAACCTTCTACCATCCTGAACAGAAAAAAGAAAGCAAACGCCCGAAAGTTAGTAAAAAGAAACCGCAAGGGCAAAGGTGAGTACTAAACGCTCTTTACCACGCTTAGAGTTGTCCACGAAGAATTTTAAACCACGGAGTACACGGAGTTACACGGAGGAAGAGAAGATTTTCGTCCCAAAGCCCCATGTACCTCCATGGTTAAATTCTTCCCCCCTTCTCCCTCCTCCCTCCTCCCTTCTCCCTTCTTTTCCCTCCTCTTCCCTCCGTGAAACTCCGTGTCCTCCGTGGTTAAATTTTCTTCTTTTTCTCTCAACAATAATACTAATTTTTTCCTCATGTACAACAACATCCTTGGTAAGTCCAAAAAAAGATACTCCCTCCGTTTATACGACAATCGAAGCTATTCACCCGCAGTGGCAATTTTTCTCAACCGGCATAGACTACTTCCACGCAAAAACCTCCTCTCCCAAACTAGAGTTTCACGCGCTAAAAATCGATCTTACCGCGCAAGGGATTGACATCGTTATAAAAGGCGGCGCGTATAAGGAAACCCAACTCCTAAGCCAAAAAGTTTCCAGTTTTGTGCGCGACAACAATCTTCTTGCAGGCATAAACGCCTCCCCCTTTGATATTGTCTCCTCAAAAGAAGGAAAGGCAATAAAAAACATGGGCATAGTAATTTCAAACGGAAAAATGCTCGCGCCCGCCAACTCAAATTATGACGCGCTTGTCTTTTACAAAAACGGTAAAACCGCCATTATCAATCAATCCTCGATTAACTCAATTGAAAACATAGCAAACGCCGTAGGCGGCTTTCATCAAATACTGACCAACGGCGAACCCGCGCAAAGGACACATGGTAAAGAAGCGCGGCACCCCCGCAGCGCCGCAGGAATTTCCCAAGACGGCAAATACCTGTACCTAACAGTAATTGACGGCAGAAGAGCGGGAAGCATCGGCGCAACCGAAGAAGAGACAGCTCAACTTTTACTCTCTCTAGGCTCATGGGACGCTCTAAACTTCGACGGCGGCGGCTCAACCGCCCTAGCAATGCGTTTTGCAGATGGCAAAGTAAAAGTAGTCAACACCCCCATCCACGGCGGCATCCCGGGACAAGAACGCGCCGTAGCAAGCTGCATTGGAGTGAAATAACGCCTTTCTTTTTTCCTCTTCTTTGTGTTCTTTGTTCCTTTGTGCTCTTCTATAAAAAGTCAACCCCCAAAATGCTCCTTAGCCAGCTTTTTCATTTCTTTTTCTGGCAACGCCAGTTTTCTTGATAACTTTCTTTTCATTGCGGTTTACAATCTGTTTTGCATTCCCCGTA
>Ga0268262_10001452_pt1 | contig 29382 bp, 34 predicted proteins | sample TergutNc150P3_FD_190354 | JGI IMG/M metagenome (GOLD analysis project Ga0268262, IMG submission 190354) | Nasutitermes corniger P3 segment gut microbial community from laboratory colony in Florida, USA - Nc150 P3 (SPAdes) (version 2) | ecosystem: Host-associated > Arthropoda: Insects >... | reverse complement strand
CCGTATGTATCGACACGATCTTTGAGGCCATCTCCGCCGCAGTCTCCAGAGGGGAACGAATTGAGTTGAGAGGTTTCGGATCGTTCTTTATCAGAGAAATCGCAAACAGAAAAGCCGTATTTGCCAATGTCCCGTCTCATGGCAGAGTAATATTCCGGCCATGTCAAAAACTCAGGATGTCAGCATGGAACAAGGTTGCACGTCAGACGAGCAATTAACAAGAATTGCAGAGAGGTTCAAATAATGAGATTTTCTTGGTTCTTACGGCATTGTTATTCACACAAAAAGAAAACAACAGGTAGAGAATGTAAGTACCGTGGATATAAGAATTTCATAGATTCCTGGGGCGATATGGATTATAAACATGGCTGTAAGTGTATTAAAGGTAAAATAATTACATCGGTACAGGAAGCGCAGAGGGTTTGTAAAATGGGAGTTGACTTTGTTGACCCGCCCAATAGGAGAAAAAAGTTGGTCGGTCTGCTAAGGGGGCTTTAATGACCAAAATTATATTGAAATTGGACAATTTGTAAAAATTAAGAAATAAACCAAATGAAAAATATTTTTTATGTTATTGGAAGTAATCCTTTGCCGTTTTTTTACGGTTGGCTTTCTGCGGTTATCGCCTTTATTATATTTTTTTTAATTATAAAACTTTGAAAAAAAAGGAGAATAATATGTCAGACGAAAAACAAGATGTTTCAGATCAAGAAAGGGAACATGAGAAAGTTCATAAAATGAAGTTAAACAAAAAAATTGTTGGGGGATTGGGTATTCCGGCTCTTATTCTTAATACTATAAACCTACATCTTTATGGATTCGAAGGCTATGAAAAATTGAATAGTATTATTCTGTCTGTAGTAGCTATTATTGCGTGTGTTCTATTCGCTTATGTGATATATGTAATTTCTTATAATTACAATATCATTGATAAAAAAATAGAGTTTCCTAAATTAACCTAATGTGTCATTTCCTATTTGAAGAAAAAGGAGAACCAAATTAATCAAATTAAAAAAATAATTCACGATATTGAAATTAATCCTTTACCTTATCTTATCTGTTATATAGCTGGTAATCTTATGCAAGTTATATTAAAGATTTTAGATAAATTAATTTTTGGAAACTAATGCGTCATTTTCTATTTGAAGACAAACCATACCGCATAAGCCCATATTTCAAGCGGCGCAAAAAAGAACAGGATTCCGCCGTCGCGCTCGCCAAATTGATTAAAAGGCTTACTCCTCGATCATCTCATGGCGGATCAAGCAGGAACAAAAGCTCAGGTTTTTCAGGTGTAGGTTTTACAAGACGCGGCGTTGACACCCGCCAGAAATGCGTCATTAAAATGCAGTACTCAAACAGTATCGAAGCGCACCGCTTTCAAATAAAAGAATATTTAGTCAAGGAAGGGAAAGGCATTGACGGCGGTAAGCCTGAATTATACGGAACCGAGTTTGAAGAATATCAAAACAACATGGTTGAAAGAAATTACCGCATCTTTTTAAGCCCGCAGTCGGACAAGATCGATCTTAAAGACCTGACGGAAAAATTTGTAAAAAAACTCGAACAGCAAACTGGATATTCTTTTTATTGGCAAGCGGCGAACCATTACGACACGGCACATCCGCACGCGCATCTTTTAATTAACGGCAAGGATAAAAACGGAAAAGAAATAGAAATCCCTCGTGACGTCGTTAAAACATTTATGCGCGAATATGCCAGAAACATTTGCACGTCACAAATAGGACAAAGAACCGCAAGCGAACTTGCGATTGATAAAGAGAAAGAACTTGAGGCGCAACGGTTTACAAAACTCGATGAAACACTCAAAAAATTGAGCGGGGAAACTTTCAAAATAAATCCCAACCATATTTATTCCGACCGGCAAAGGGTACTTATGCGTCTTGAGAACCTCCGCAAATTGGGAATGTGCACTTATGAAAACGGCTCTTATAATCTTTTCCCCCAATGGGAAGACAATCTCAGAGCCAACGCCCGATACAATACTTTCTTAAAAGCACGTTCAGAGCTGAAACAGACCGATCCGTCAAACCTGAAAGTTTACACCGGCGAACACGGAACCATCACCGGAAAGGTAACAAAAATATTCTCTCCGGAAGATGATTTTAGCAACAACCACGCCGTTATCGTTGAATGTCCTGACGGCAAAGCGTATTTTGTTCCATTGTTCAAAAAGCCCGAACTCCACAGCAACAAAGTAAAAATGGGACTTATGGAAAATGATTTTGTAAGCATAAAAACTTATGAAACAGCAAAAGGCAGATTAACGCCGATTATATTCAAGAAAGATTCCAGAGCTGCCTTTAGCCGCCCGGTATAGGAATAATTTTTAATGGAATTACCAGATAATTTTACAGAAAATGATGTTATTTTTGATGAAAATGCGGATAAAACATTTGTTTCGCTAGTAAATGATTTCATACAGCCTTTGGGGGGTAAAGTTTTCATTAAAAAAGAAAAATCTAAAAAAGGATATGAATTGTTTTTTAATGCCAAGCAAAAAAGAACGGGGGTGTAGTTGAACACCCCCTTTCCCTTTTTTTGCTATAGGAAACAAGGAGTAAATAATTTATGACGGTTTTAGATTGGATTTTGGGCAGTACTTTTGTCTTATTTACTATTATATTATTAATATCTTGCTCTTTTGATGATTGGTCCGAAATGTTCGGAATAGTATTTACGATAAGGGAACATGCTTTATTTGACAGATACTGGAACAGACATCGGAAAAAATAATTAATATTAATGAACTATTACGCAATACAGGTAAGAACGCGGTCCGAAACCAAATACATAAAACTTTTTAAAAACCGTTATCCTGAAATTAATTTGCCCTTATATTTCCCTCAAAGGGAAATAACCATAAGCAAGAAAGGCAAAATTAAAAAAGCTTTATACGCGATCTTTCCGGGATATATCTTCATTGAGGCCGAATACGAAGAAGACATTTTATCAAACCATTTGTGTTTCAGGGAAATTGAAGGCTTTTTCCGTTTCTTAAAATCAAACCAGGACATAACCCCTCTGTCGGGTCACAGCCTGGACATAGTACTTCATTTTATAAAAAAGACCGGTCAAATCGCGGGCAGCTCAAAAGTTTACTTTGACGAAAACTCCCGCATCGTCGTTTTAGAAGGCCCTTTAAAAGGCCTTGAGGGAAAAATAATAAAAGTTGACAAACGAAAGGGCAGGGCGAAAATAAGCCTTGATTTATATAGCGATTCATTTTCAATTGATCTTGCTTTTGAAGTGATTGAAGCAATTAAACCGAATTAATAAAAACACTAAAAGGAGAAAACCATGTCAGAAAATCAAAAGCTTAAATCCCCTTACGCTGAAGCTCAAAAGATAGAGGACGCGTTAAAACCGCTTGGATTTGAGATACATGAATGCAATATAAAACCCGGCGGTTTAGGCAGTTATAACTTCTTTTTCCATGTCAGGTTTGTTCCTGATATATCCGGAAATTACAGTGGATGTTCCTCCGCTGATGGCAAGTAGAGTGGTATCCGTCAAAATCCGGGCAACGGCTCTGACAGTACTGAGTAACTTTTCGTCCATTACCACGTCCTTGCTTCCTTCCAGCTTGATCCATTCGTCATTCGCTTTTGTCAGAGTAATCGCGATTTCCAAAGCTCTTGCAATAACTTCATAATTTTCGTATGGATCGTTGTTCATATCGTCGTTCATTTTGTCCCTCCTGTTGGACTTAATTTGGTTTGTTGTTGAACTGATTATACCACGGGAGGGGCTTCTTTTTATAAAGGTTATAAAGCTCCATCAAGCCGGACTTTTTCAAATTAAAGAAGAAATGATAAAAAACGGATAAACACCGGCTCTTGAGAGTCGGAATATTAATAGCAAGGAGAAAATTATGTCAGACGAAAGACAAGAAGATTCAGCGTATGATGATTATATGTCATCACTGAACACATCAGTACCATTAGGAGATGAGAAAAAAGAACTCTCTCCAAAAGAGAAAGCTTTTAGGGACGCGGTCATTAACGCGACCCATCAACGCAAGGTTGTCGCCGACGCGATCAAAAACGGCACTCTTGCCTGTTTGCCTGGAGCGGACGGTTACGCGGACACCACGCCGGCGGTAAACATCATGACTCCCGACAAGCCTTATCACGGCGAATATCAGTTGTTTTTAAAAGCTTTCCAGAAACAAGAACAGAACGGTTTCCCCACAGCTGAATATGTTACCTATCACCAAATAGACAAAGCCCGTGAGGAGGGACTTGATGATCTTTACATACGCAAGGGACAAAAAGGCGTAACTCTTCTTGTCAGTGAACAAAACGAAGAAACCAAAGAATGGGAAAACAAGCACATCAAGCTTTTCAACGTCGCTCAGACTAATAACCCCAAAGCAATCAAAGAATGGGCTGAAACGAAAATTGAAGAACAAGAAAAGAAAGACTTGGAATACAATCAAACGCGATACGGCTCAGGTTACCAGCCGCCTGAAAAAAAAGCAAAAGAACCGGGACCAGAAATTGTTTGTTCTTCTACGGAACCCGAGAAATATCTCGGCCAATATCTTGCCGCCATTTCCATGGGAAGCAAATTTAAAGTAAGCCCGGAGCAAGCCGCTGAATTCTCCGAAAAAATGGTCAATGCTTTATACGCTCCGATGGAACCCCGAAGAAATAAAGACGGTGAAATAATACCGCCTCCAATTAACAAAACATCAGGACAACCCATCACCGACGCGTTCAGTCTTGAAAAAATTTCCAGAACCGCAAATCAGGAATGTAAAGATTTTATGAGGGATTTACGCATGCAAACGCAGAAACAAAACCAGCCTGAACGAAAGCAGGAACAAACGCAGTCCGTCGGGCGCGGCATGTAACTAAAAATAACGGCCGTCAGGATGTAAATCACCTGGCGGTTTCATCCAAACAACATAACAAGGATTATTTCATGTCAGATAACAATAATTGGACTTTACGTCATAATAACGATGAGGAATACGAAGAAAAAACATTCCCCTTTTATAATAAGACAATTATATTTTCTGTCAAACCTGCCGAACGATCTGAAACCGTTCTCGTTTTTACGGATTCCGCCTCTTCCGGAAAAACTTACAGTTATAAATTAAAAGGAAGCGTCGATTACGCGAAAAAAATAGCGGAAAACACCGTCAAAGAGTTTGAAAATATCCCCGTTGACTGCGGGGACATCGACTTATTCCTGAGAAAAACATTTTCACTAAGGAGATAACATGGATTTTAAATTTCCGTTCAACCGGGACGTTGAACAGGCCCAGGAAAAAATATTACAGGCCAAATCCGCCCAAGAAATCAAAGACTTGCTGAAACAGGACGATCCCCAAAAACCGAATTATCAGGAAGGGTTAGTAAGGCTTGTAACACAACATATAATGAAACAATTTCCTCAGGAAGAAATTGACCGCATTGAGAAAATTCCTCATCTTAATCCGAATTCAAAATACGACGGCGTTTCCGTACCCTCACTTAATTATGATCGTTCCAGAGAAATAATGAATCTCGCCTCAAAAACGCGCAATCAATTCACAGGCTCTATCATCGCTATCGCCGCTCAAAAACATGATCCCTTCATGATCCCGAAAGAACACCGTTCCTTTGTCGAGCCGGAAAAAGATATCCGTTTTTCCATAGCCAACGCCGCGCTCGAATATATAAAAAATCAACCCTCTATGGTTGAAAAAATCTTTGATGACGTATTGCCAAGAATACGACAGGAAAAACAAATCTCTCCTATGGCTAACGTGTTCATGAACAGTGAAAAAGAAAAATACGCGTCTTCCTTCTCAAACGGAAATTCAAAGGAAATTGAAACCGCCCACAAGGCCGGATACGTTCAGGGTGTATGCGAATGCGTCGCGGCCATCGTTGAAGATCAAACCCTGGGCAAAAAACTGTTATCTGAAATGAAAGTTGACAGGGACATGGCTAAAAAATACGCGAACCCTGAAACTTTCAAAACGCTTGAACAGGGCATCTTCGCGCAAAAACCCGAACGCAAACAAGAATTGGAACAAACCCAAACCTTTAAACTGTAAAAATTATGACGGAACAAAACGAACACAAAGATCAAATCAGGGACGAATTCCTGAAAAGCCGCAACGGAGCCATCGTGCGCTGCGTGTCCATCATGATCGAGTCAAACAGAAAAGACCTTGCGAAGCAAATTCTCTCCACGACGAAAATTGACCGCACTCAATTTGAAAAAATTAAAATGCAAAATACGTAAGAAGAAATAAATCATGCCTGATTATGATCCTGAAAATGATTTTGATACACCCCCTACGGATTGGAGTTTTGAACACGGATTTGAATCCGGACACCCAAAGGAGGAAGAATCCTGGTATCCCGCGTATAAAAAACATTGGGAAGATTTATATAACTTTGACCGCCTTTCTTCCATTCTTGAAACAGGAAAATCTAAAACCATTTTAAATAAAGAACTTGGGGAAATAAGTGTTGATAAAGGACTTACCGGAAAGAAAGGAAACGGACTGTTACATATAATCGAAAACAGAACTAAAGAAGGGAGAAATGATGAAGAAACAGCGGCTATTCTTCATCTTGTTATACGATCAGCTCAAGAAGGGAATATAACCAGAAGCATAAGTGACAAAGATACTCCCCAAATAATAAGGCGCATTGAAATTGAAAAAAATGGAATAATCGCTTTGTTGAGCCTCCACAGAAACGAAAATAAAGAAAAATGGATTTTAACAGGATTTGACAATAGAGATAAAAAAGAAGAAGCCACCGAAGCTATACAGACGGTTATCGCCAAGTATAACCACACGCCTGAATTCTCTTATTTCCGAAAACAGGTGGGAGCGGCGGTCTCCTTACTTAAAGTATCGCAACATTTAAATGAAAAGTCAAGAGAAATTGAAACCGCCAGAAAAGCCGGTTACGTTCAGGGTGTTTGCGAATGCGTCGCGGCCATCGGCGATGACCAAGCCCTCGGAAAAAAATTATTGACTGAAATGAAAGTGACAAAAGGCATGGCGAAAAAATACGCAAACCCTGAAACTTATAAAACATTGGAACAGGGAATATTCGCGCAAAAAAAAGAACAGAAACGAGAACAAAACCAAAGCATCAAACGATAAAGGAGTAATCTGATGAATCACGGAATGATCAAAACCGCCACCGCCGCCAAAAAACACAAAAAGAAAACCCCGGTTAAAAAAACGCGAACAATTGAAATACACGAAAGCATAAAACGTATTGCGGAGGGTGAACTTTCAAAAATGGGACTTTTTGAATTGTCTATTGAATCTCTTATGCCCACAGATGTTTATCATGAGTTAAAAAAACGTATTGAATTGATACGGACTATACTTAAAAAATGTCAAAACATGTACAAATTTGAAACCGTAATATTTCAAGTGAACACCGCGTTAGAAGTTGTAGATGGTCTTCTAAAAAATCCACAAGAAACAAGGAGATAAATATGCAAATTTTTATTAGCAGTCAGGCGGAATACGATCAAGTTGTTAAAACAAGAAAACACATGGGTAATGAAATTGTTATTCAAAACAACAATGATTTTATTTCTGTCCGTACCGACGTTACAGTAGGCAAAAACGGCAGATGCAGAACCGATGACAAATCGACAGTTACCATTACCGCAAAAGAAAACGGCATTGTGGAAGCTGAAGGCAAAACAACCGTTATCGGACATGACAACGCAAATGTTATCTCAAAAGGCAATTGCAAAGTTACATTGCATGATTCCGCTTTTGGCAACGCTTACGATCATTGCCAAATAACGCTCAAAGGCGCTTCTCAAATATCCGCAGACGGAAACTGCACGGTCCACGCCCATGATGAAGCGGCGGTATCCGCGTCCGGAAGCAGCAAGGTTTACACCTACCAGAAAGCAACCGCCAGAGGAACAGACATAACCGCTCTTTCCGGAAAAGGCGAATCTACCCTTATCGGTAATAAAAATTGTACTATCACGGCGAAAGATAATTGCATTGTCTATGCAAGCGAAAACTGCACGGTTCAAGCCGCCGATAACTGTCTTGTCGTCGCGGACAGTTTCGCAAAAATTAAATCGCAGGATAATTGTTTGGTTATGTCAAAAGGCAAGCCGGAAGTTTCAATAATCGATAAATGCGAACATCTTAACCTTGACAACGTAACAGACAAAAACATAATGAGCGCTCTTAAACAAATGGCGCAGTCAAAAGCGGTTGTTGAGCGTCCTTATGTCGCCATACAGATACTTAAAGACAATATTCCCCCACAACGAAAAGACGCGGTAGACAGACGGCTTAATACGATGGGAATAAAAGACCAGACGGCGGCAAAAAATTATTTATACAGCCTCATTGAAGCCGAACCCACCCAAAAGAACCAGACGTCTATCCCGGAACGCCAGCTCTTAAATGTTATCGAAAATGCGCGTAAAGCCGGTTACGTCCAAGGTGTATGTGAATGTGTTGCGGTTGTCGGTAATGAACAAAATATGGGGAAAAAATTGTTATCTGAAATGAACGTAACCAAAGACATGGCGAAGAAATTCGCCAACCCTGAAACTTACAAAACCCTTGAAAAAGGCATTTTCGCGCAAAAACAGGATCCAAAACTTGAACAAACACAGGTAGTAAAGATGTAAAAAATGAAAATAGAAATTCGTGATGAAAGAGCAAGAGATTTCGCTTTATTCTTAGAAAGAATGACTTATGAAGACGCTTACCGCAGAACTGACTGTGGTTTTACTGAAGAAAACCGCAAAGCACAGGCTTACAGATTTTTGGAAGGAGCGTCTGACGTTGAAAATTCCATTTACGATGTAATACAACTGAAAAGAAAGCAAGAAGAGAAACTTGAACAAGGGATAAAAAGATGAGTCATCTTTTTATCCCTTGTGATCGTGATTTATATCAAAAATTATCAATGATTAGAGGAAAAAGAAGAATTGGTATAAATGATTTTGCAAAAGAGATATTGGTAGATGTTGCTAATACAGCGGTATTTTACCTTGAAGGAAGAGACAACAAAAACAAAGAATATTTTTTTAATAAAGGTATCTTAACATGGAGAGAAATTAAATAGTGAGTACTAATTTTATACTAACAGAAGAACAATCCTCTAAAACCGTTGATCAACTTTCATTTGATTTCCAGTCCATTACTGAAAAAAATGAGAAGGATAAGAACGCCGTAAAACTCAACATACCCAACAGCGATCCTCAAAAAATTAAAATTCCGTACCTTAACACGCCGGATAATTTTTTAAAGAATTTTGCGGAAATTTCCACGGTTTTTGAAAGTGATACCGTCGAAGCGGCAAGGTATCTCTTGCGAGTTATGACAAAACCTTCCAGAGATTTAACGCTTATTAATATGCAAAAAGCCGGTTGTTCCGACAGGGAGAGCTATCACCGTTATTTAATGGATTATTTACAAAAAGAACGTGAAACCCCAGAGAAAATTGCAAAAATATCAAAAACATATAACGGAAAAAGTATTGATGATAAAAAAGTAACTGAAATTGTTAAAGAATTCAGAGCGGGAAATATTGACGAAAACACCGCAAAGGTACGTCTGCGAACCGAAGCGAATTATCCGGAATGGGTAGGAAGCGATCAACTTCTTCAGACAAAATCATATCTTGAATGGCAGTCAAAACTGGAAATACATAACAAAAGAAAATATGACTTTATTAATACGTTACCCACAGAAGAACAATTCAAAGCCAGAGAATGGTTAAGTGATAAAAAATATATTTTCAACGGCGAAAGTAAAAGTATCGGTAATTACATCAACGAACAAATGGACGCCGGAACGCTTGTTTTAACCGATAATGGCGTTAACGGATATAATGTCGGCAAATACGGCAATTTATTTGCACAGCATTTAATTAACAGTCTTAAAATGGAACTTAAAAACAGTCCAGGTGAAAAGCCTGTTCAAGAACCTACACAAGAACAGAAAAAAGAAAATTTTCCGTCTCATTTATATAGCGAGAATCTTAAAGAATGGTTTATTCCCATTGAAGGCGGACATGAAGGAGAAAAGAAAAAAGAAGAAGAACTTAAAAAAACAGGAAAATACAAATACATAATGTACGCGATGGGTTATGGTTTGTTTGCAATTTCAAAAGAAGATGAAAAGCGATGGGAACAGGCAAACCATGACAACTATGTTCGTTTGCACGGCAATAAAACAACCCAATTCCGCCCCTTCGGCGCATGGACAGACTTTAATTCCCGGCTCTCTTTACAGGAAAGAGAACGTCTCAATAATGAAGCGGTTGCAGTCCTGGAAAAAGCCGAAAAAGGCAACAAAGAAAAAATACTTAATAACAATTACGAGATTGATAAATTTAAATTCACCATTTCCGAACAAGAAAAAATACTTGAGGATATGAACCCTGAAATAAAGGAAGCAAAAGCCCTGTTAAAACAATCAGGCGATCCGATAGAAAATCACCCCATGACAGGCGCCCTTATAAAAAAAGAACAAGAGATAGAATATTATATCAACAGTTTAAAAACAAATGTAAATAAACTTCAAAGGGAGAACCATCAATTATCAAAAAACACATTAAGCGATACCGATAAATCGATTCTTCGCCGTTACAGCGGTTTCGGCGGTATTTCCGCATCCGATGAGCGCGGCGTACTATACGATTACTACACGTCGCCGCCGGTCGCACATCTTGTTTGGCAGTTGCTTGAAAAATCCGGACAAATAAAAGAAAGCGCGAAAATTCTTGAACCGTCGTGCGGCACGGGAGTATTTTTTGAATACGCTCCAAAAGATAAAAATCTTGTCTTTACCGGAACAGAACTTGACGAAAGAACGGCGAAAGTATCGCAACTGCTTCATGACGCGGAAAACATTAAAATACTTAACTCAAGTTTTGAAGCGTTTAATCTTTCCGACAAAGCCGGATCATTTGACCATATCATCGGAAACGCCCCATTCGGCGAGCGAGGCGCAGCGCTTTCCGCCCTTGATATGCCGGAAGAAAAATCGCTTGATAATTATTTCGTCAGCCGCTCAATCGACAACCTTAAAGATAACGGCACAATGGCGTTAATCGTCGCTCCCGGAGTACTTGAAAATAAAACCAACGAAGAATTCCGTTTGTCATTAAATAAAAAAGCGCAGTTTATAGGGGCCGTCAAATTGCCTAACCGCAGTTTCCATCATACTCATACGCAGGTTATGCCGGACATTCTTTTATTCCGCAAATACCCCAAAGACATTCAAGACCGGCTGTCCACAATCGATGACGAGACTTTCAAAACACTGCCGTTATATGACAATGATTTTGTAAGCGGCGCTTATTTTGAAAAACACCCCGAACATATTGCCGGCACATTGAGCGAAGGAACAGGGCAATGGGGAGGCGATGAGATTAAAGGCGATATAACGCCGGAAAGCCTTGAACAAATCCTTGCCTCTTTCAAACCGGCAGACATTATTTCAGAGGATATTTTCAGACAAGCAAGAGACAATTTTGAACTGCCTGAAATTTCAGAAAATAAAGATAATTTATTTTTCTCAGACGAAGAATTAAAACAAATTGAAAACAGAACCCTTACGCGCGGCACGATAAAAGTTTCCGAAAATAACATCTATATTATTTCAAAACGTAATTTATGGCAATTTGTTTCCCAAGACGCAAATCTCGCGAATAAACTGACAGATGTAAAAGCCGTCTCCAATTCAATACACGCAATACAGGACTACATGAAAGCGGAAAAAGATGCTGCTGTCATTAAGTCATTACAAAAACAATGCGTAATAGGACTTCATAAATATCAGGAAAAATACGGCGTTCTTCCGGCGGATGACCCTGACTTAAAACGGTTTACCAGGGATAATCCCGCAGTTAAGGGAATATATGAAACATTCTTAAAAACCGATGATCCTCTTTTAACCCAAGAGAACGTATACCGCAAAGAAGTTGAAATCCTTGACGGCCATAATACCGCAATATCCGCGCTTCTATCGCTTCGGGAAAAAATGAAAGACGCTACTGAAGAAAATATCCGCGCCTTATTCCCGGATACCGCAGAAACGCTTATTAACGAAATGCGAAAACATGATGACGTTTTTATCACAACTGAAAACTGCTATCAGTTACGCGAAGATTTTATTTCTGGAGACGCATGGAAGAAAATCGACGAGCTTAAAGCCGCCGCCGAAAAAGAAAACGCCGCATGGAAAAAAGAAAGGCTTCTCTACGGCGCCGGAGAGCTTGAAAAAGCTGTAGGCTGGACCCCCATCGAGGACGCGGATTTTTCTCCGCGTTCATCGTGGATCCCGCAGGAGATTGTGCGCGAATGGGCGTCAAGCGGGGAAGCCCTGGGAGAAATACACCTTGAACATTTATCTAAAAACGAGGAAGGCAAATGGGGAGTTAATGATTCAGGCGCATGGCAGGAACTTCCCGACCCTTTAATTTATTACCTTAATGATCAAAAACAACGCAGTAAATATTACGACACCGACGCATACAAGAAAAAACATGACGATCTTTTCCGCTCATTTATCTCCAACCATGAAAATTACCGCGCACAGCTTGAATCTGAGTATAACCGAAAATTCAAAACGCATATCGTTGCGCCGGTTAAAACATATCCCGTTAATATCGCCGGATGGAAAGACAAGAATAACGGCGGAAAAGACGTAAAGCCCCACCAATGGCAGTCCGTACACCACTTGTACCGTAACCAATGCGGAATCTCGGCCCTGGGAACGGGCTTCGGCAAGACCGTTACGGGCATAGCCCTCATGGCCTTGTTAAGACAGGAAGGAAAAGCCTACAGGCATTGGCTGCAGGTTCCCAACAACAAAATAAAAGACTGGATTGAGGAAATACATGACGTTATGCCGTCCCTTAAAATAGCCTCCATCGATCCGGAAGAACCGGGATATTCAAGCCGCGATAAGCGTTACGCGAAATATCAGGCGATGGCGAGAAGCGACGCGGACATTATCCTCATGCCGGAAAGCTCCGCGAGCGAAATACAGTTATCAGCGGAAAATGACGCCCGTATTACTGAGAAAGTCTCATTCCTATACAAATTGGAAAAAGCCGACGGTTCTAAAAGACAACAGGCAATGGCGGAACTTAAAGGCGAATATAAAGCCGCTTCCGGAAAGAAGAATATTACAGTTTATTTTGAAGATTTCGGTTGTGACGCGATTTTTGTGGACGAAGCCCACCGGTATAAAAACCTGTTCACTTCCACGCTCTCACGAGAAACAGGAATGAATGACGGCAGACAATCCGCAAAAGCCATGTCGCTCTATAAAAAATGCGATTATGTCAGGGAACAAAACGACGGTAAAAACATATACCTATTAACCGCCACGCCGCTTACAAATTCACCGCTCGAATATTACAACATGATGCAATACGTCGCACCGGAAGAGCTCCAGCGCATGGGCATTACCACCATTGACGGCTTTATTCGTGAGTTTGCCAACATCGAACAAGGATGGCTTTATGACTGGTCCAACGGCCAGGCGAAGCAGGGGAATATTCTTACCGGTTTCAAAAATCTTTCCACGCTTCAAAATCTTTTCTTCGCTTACACCGACTTGCAAAACAATCCGCAGGCCATCGGACTTGAAAAACCGACATCGCAAAACCACCCTCACATCATCGCTTCCGACAAAAAACAGATGGAAGCCGTCAGGGCGATTTCCGTTGAACTTGACCGTTACAAATCTCTTGAAGCAAAAGACCGTCAAATTGAATTTCCCGGGCAAAACTTCCTTACGTTCTATTCCCAAATGCGAACAGCAAGCCTTGACCTTGAACTTTACGATCCTGTCAAATATAAAAACTGGAAAAACCCAAAACTCGAAACTCTCGCAAATATAGCTTTTAACGACAACAAAAAAACAAAAGGCGGACAGGTTATTTTTTGCGACAGAGTTTTTTCTTCAGACGCGAGTTTTAATATCCATGAAAAAATAAAGAATTATTTAATCTCCCAGGGATTCAAAGACAAGGATATTATCACCGTCAACGGCTTTACAAAGAGCGGAGGGAATAAAAGCGACAGCCAAATTGAAAAAGAAGTTTCTAAAGCCATCGCTGATTACAACGCCGGAAAATATAAAGTGATAATCGGGTCCACCGCCTGTATAGGCGAAGGCGTTAATTTGCAGAAAAATTCTTCAGGCGTGCATCACTCTGACATCCCTTTCCGTCCTTCGGACTTTATACAGCGTAATGGGCGCGTCGACCGGCAGGGAAACGAACAGGACACGGTCGGACTTCATTCCTACCTTTCTTCCGGAACAATAGACAATTATTCGGTCAATCTCGTGCAGCGCAAAGCCAACTGGATAGATCAAATGCTCCGTACAAAATCAGAAGTGTTTACAAATCCCAATGACGAAAACTCAATTGACGCGGATGAATTACTGCTCGCGTTAACTGAAGAATGGGGAGACAAAGACGCGGCGTTGAAACGCAAGGAAGCCCTCGAAATTCAAAAACAGGCGAAAATAAAAGAGGCGCAGGAAAAACAAATGCAGGCGAACCTTAAAAGCCTGTCTTTGGCCAGAGACGCCATCTTGCCGTTAAATGAAAATTCTTCGGAATATAAAAAACGCACGGATCAAATCACGTCCCTTGAAACGTCCTTAAAAAACAATCCCGCGTTTACAAAACATGATCTTTTGGAAAACCATGATCCGTTCTTATATGACCATAATTCCAACAGAATATACCGTAAAGACGACGTCATTATCAATCGTTCCGGAACGTACCTTGTAGATAATTTCAATTTTAAAAAACAGGAACTCTTATGCACGGAAATTGAAAGCGACGAGGAACGAAGGGAACGCGTCAGCCAGGCGAGAATACGCGGAGGAGACACGTCTAAAATTATAAACAGAACTTATTCCCTGTCGGAATTGAACGGTACTTCCAGATACTCTTTTAATGAAGTGTCATATCATCTTGAAAAAACTTCAAAAGACGAACAGGAACTTATTAAAGATTTGGGAAGCGATAAATTTTACAAGTTGTCTGAAGAAAAAAAAGAAGAATACTATGATATGCACCTTTTAAAAACTAAAGATTACGGCAGAAAAATTAATCCTGTTATTTTTTCCGTATCTAAAGACGGCATTCTTGAAATTAACGAAAACAGATATTCTTCTTGCATTGATAAAAAAATAAATCCATTTTCTACTGAAGGAAAAGCGGTTATTCTTGCGGCTCTTGAGAAGGGCTTTGAACTTCCTTATTACGACAAGGCAAATAACGACATACTTGACACGCTTGGAAAAACAATCCCGGAGCTGAAGGAACCTATTTCACAAGCCATTAAAACAGAACAGCAAAAAAAGGCGAAAAAACAGGAAGAAGCGATTAAACAAGAGGCGTCAAAAACATGCCATGAGACGAATGATATAATTGCCGTAAAAAAATACTATGAAGAACACGGACACCTTCCTGAAGAATCGCTTAAAGAAGAAACATTTAAACAATTTGCAAAAACAGGTGCAGAGAAAAAACACTTGGAACAACACGTTTGTTTTAGTAGATAATAGATAATAAAGGAGGAAAATATGAATATTAAGGGAACGCCTATGAAAACTTCAAAGGGTATATATAGGACAAAAAAAGGAAAAATAAAAATAAATTCTGAATTTATAATTATATGTTTTATTATTTCTGCAACAGGATTAATATTTTCAATTTTTTTAGGAATAATATGTTTTTTGATACCATTTATATATTTAAAAGATGAAACATTTGTAAAATAGGAGTAATTAATGTATTACACTAACGAATTTATTGACGAACTTGAAACAAAAGTACAGCTTGATAAAGTCATGTATGCCAATATTCAAGCGCACAATGTCGCCAAAATGCTTGCCGATAACAGAGCAATGTATAAAATGTTTGGCGTTTACTGGTGGAATGTAAAAGAAGCCCTCAAAAAACACGTCAATAACAAAGAATGGTACTGCGGCGTTCAGGACGAACCGCTTATGAAAGAACGCGGATGGCACGGCAACGAATTCAGAACCATGCTTGCCGCTATGTATTACTTAAACGAACATCCGGTAATTACTGCTGATCATGTTTGGTACGACAAAGACGGCAATACCCATAATTATACGCTCTTTGATCCGGACGCGGAATGTTGAATTTAACGAAAAGATTCATCTATTGCAATCAGCTTTCCTTCGATATATAATGGTATATATGAAAACCGATAAATACATAACGGGCAAATACGCTTTAAACATACACCATCCGGAAAATATTAACGAACCTACAGGGGATTGGCACGGATATATATGGGACGGCGTCAATGAACTGCCCGACAATAAAATAACATACGCCGGAAACGGATATAAAATTAACACTTTTCATATATGGGGTGATTTCGGCGTTTATGAAGACTCTGACAATTTTAGAAAAATGGGTATTGCAATTAATGAGAAAAATATTTATATAGCGGATTATTACAGAGCTATACTGGATTTAGTTTATTTTAACCTTAATAATTTTAATAATTTGTCCGGCTTAAACTGCATTACTTATGATCACCTGGATAACGATGATCAGATTATGACCGTATTAAATGAATCCGAAAAATTGAAAAAATATATTGATAATAATCAATTTATTATTTTAGAAGCATGGATTAAAAATGAAAAAAATTACGAACTCGGCAGAAATGCCGTTAACATGAAATAATTATGGAAATAAACGAAAAATATTTAAAAGATAAATTGTCCCTTGACGAAGAAAAGGTTAAAAGAATTCTTTTAATGTATGACATTGCAAAAAAAATATCCGCTGATAATAAAAATGGTTTGCTGTTAAAAGGCGGTACCGCCTTGTTATTTTGCTACGGTCTGCCACGATATTCAACCGACTTGGATTATGACGGCTTTAATTATAATTTTGACATCACGGATGATATTAAATCCGTTATTGATTCAAACGGATTAAAATTGGACAGAATAAATGTCAAAAAAGACACCGATGCCGTAAAAAGATTTATGATTCATTATAAAGAATCGGAAAATAACCCCATTAAATTGGAAATATCATTCAGAAATATTGATGATGCCGATCATGTTAATGACAAACGCGCCCGAATTAATGACATTAATACGTATAATATCAGATATTTGGCATCCGATAAAATAGACACGTTTCTGAAAAGAACGGCCGCCCGTGACATTTTTGACGCTTCATTTTTAATAAAACATTATCCTGACAGTTTAAACAAAGAATTAATCGAAAAATGTAAAAGCAAATTAACCGCTCTGGGATTAGATCAAATGGAGAATATCATCAAAAATGATGAGGTTATAAAGAATTTCGACTGCGATGATATTTTAGTTAATCTTGAAAACAATATTAATAAATATTTATCTAATGCCAATAAAGTTACAGTTAACACAGACGGCTATTCAAGAAAAAGATAAGCAGCTTTATTATATTAAAGACACTTTATGATTATATCCATATTTTTTACAATATTATTTTTATTAATCGCCATGCTTTTTGCCTTAGGCTCAATTTGTCTTACATACTTCGGATCATATAAAGAGATTTATAAACTTTTTATCCAATGAAACTTATTGACTTTATTATTTTTTTCATTTGTGTAATCGGTCTAATATACTTCGCGTTTGACCGTTTTAAATATTCCAGTAAAAAAATATATCATAAAAATATAAAAAGACTTAATCATTTAAGAAAAATAATCGCCTCCATTGAAAACGATAATATAGAAACTGAAGAAATAATAAAATCCATTAACTTTGATACAGTTTTTAATGATGATCTGACGGACAAACTTATCAAATACAGAGACGACGAAGATAAATTGAATATTTTAAAAACTGAATTAAAACAAATCGAAAAATATATTAATAATTTTCTTATTTACAATAAATTTTAAGGAATAATATTAAATGAGTAAAACAGATAACGAATTCCTTCGCGGTAAACCTCGCGATGTTAAAGACGAACAGGCTTTCAATTTTTCAATGAAAGTAATTACTCTGGCCGCAATCTTTATCGGAATATGGGCGGGAACGCAACGTTTCTGCTATCTTGTAGATTATGATCCCGGATGGGTCGGACAGCCTTTTTATATTATTCACTTCGGAAAAAATTTTCTTTTTCCTCTTTATAACCCTTTCCTTTTATTTTACTGGACTCTCATGTATTTCAAACGCACGGATATACACCATCTTATTTATCGCGCTTATAAAATCATACAATGGACATCGATCTCAGCTATCGCTTTTTATTTTCTGATAGAATTCGTCCTTATGAAATTTATCTCTCAAAACATTTTCGGCACGGCGCGTTGGGGAAATAAAAGGGACTTAAAAAAAGCCGGTCTCCTTCAGACGAAGGGAGGCATGGTTTTAGGACAGCTCGCGAACGCCGATGTTTATTCCCAATACGACCATAAAAAAGACAGCGTCATTCTTCATCTTAAAAAACCGGCTCAAAAGATTATTCAGTCGGGCATTTACAACACTCTTCTGTCAGCCCCCACGAGAAGCGGCAAAGGCGTATCAAGCGTCATGACCACGCTCCTGTCCTACGCCGGAAGCGTCATTGTTCTTGATTTCAAAGGTGAAAGTTTCAAATATACTTCGGGATTCAGAAAAAAATTCGGCAAAGTTTACCGATGGGATCCCACCGGCGACAAAGGACACCATTTTAACCCGCTTATGGAAATCCGTCCCGGCGAAGACGCTTTCAGCGACGCGAACCTTCAGGCGGATATTTTGACGACTCCGGCTTCCGGCGGGGGCAATGCAACTTCCGAACACTTTCAGGTTGGCGCGAAAGATTTTCTTACCGCCGTTATACTACATTGCCGTTTTTCAAATTGGAAGGACAAAAGTCTCCCCGGCTGCCGCAAATTCCTGTCGCAAAGCGATCCCACTGACCCGGACAATAAAAATTACATATACGACCTTATGATTAATTCAGACCACGGTGACGATTTGATACATCAGGCGATAGTCGAAGGCGCGATGGCGCAGCGCAACAGGCCTAAAGACGAGGGAGGCTCCATGCTCTCCACCGTCAATAACGCGCTTGCCGTATTTGCAGATCCGAAAATCGCGCGTAATACTTGGAACTCTGAATTTTATATTGATGAGTTTCAAGAAACCAATGTTCCCATTTCCCTTTACCTTACAATTCAATATAACGACGTCGCGCGTATCGCTCCTTTATTAAGATTATTTATTACTTTATTTTCAAGAAAATTCACAGGTGGAGAAACCGACGCGAACGCCAGAAAATTCAAAGTGCCGATCCTCTTTATTCTTGACGAATTTGACAAACTTGGCCGCATGGACGAACTTGAAATGAATATGGGCATACACAACGGGTTCGGAATCCATTATTTTTTAATCTTCCAATCATTGAACCAGCTTAAGAAAATTTATACTGAAGATCATTCCTTCCTCGCCCACGCGCGTAACACTATTATATACGCCCCCGGCACTGGGGAAACTGAAACGGCCGAGCTTGTTTCTAAAATATGCGGAAAAGAATCCATCAGCAGAACAAATATTTCATATTCAGGAGGAAAAGCGCAAGTCGGTTATTCCAATAAAAGTTTATCCGCGCAGGATCAGGAACGTAATCTTATAAACGCCGATGAGGTGATGAAAATGCCGCTTGACCAGCTCATCCTCTTATGCCAGGGACTGCCGCCGTATATGGGCAAGAAAAACGTCTACTACGAAGACCCCGTTTTTAAAGCACGCATATTTCCACCGGCGTTCACATCCCGCGAGGAAGCCCTCAAACTTGCCGCCTCAACGATTAAAAAAATTAACAAGCGGTTCATAACCGATCATGGCGAGTCTTACCGCTCCGTTGACATGACCGACGACGAGATAGCCTCCATGTGGGAAGTTGTCGGAAACATTTATGACGAACCCGATGAAGCCCCAGCCTCCGCGCCGTCGGGTAAATTTACAGATGATGATTATTCTAGTGACGATAACTTTCTAAAATAAATTTTTATGAAAAACAACAATAAACAACGTCTCGACGGCAAAAAAATACTCATTAGGCTCACCAGCAGACTGGAATCTGATATGCGTTCTTTCCAACGCGATAAAAACATTGAAAGCGAAAATGAACTTATTAGGCAGGCTATCGGAAATTTTATTTATTCCGATTACACGGATGAAACCTTCAAACTCCAGGGAATCAAAAAAGCCCAGGGGCAAATTGAAGAATTGAGAGACATGATCGATATTCTTTTTAAATATTTGGAACGCGTCCACATCAGTTTGCTCGCGTATCATCCTGACCTTGATCCGCAAGTTGTTGATTCCGCGTTCCTGTCTGCTACTCACAGAAACGATAAAGTCATAAAAAGTTTAAGAGGTTCTTTGAAAAATGATCCTTCGTTTTTAGTACGTCTATTAAGTACATATTATACAGAAAATAAAGAGGCAGACAATGGGAAAATTTGAGGACGAACTTGAACTCCAGAAACGCCAGATGGAAAACCTGCTCTGCGATCTGGAAAAACTTATCCCGCTTTTTGAGACTAAAACCATTACGGATATTTTTGTCTATAACCAGGGAAATGTTCGTGTCACGGACTTTGATAAAGGCTCTTATGATCCCGGCATTGTTCTCTCTGTTCAGGAACGTCTGAGAATTATTTACAGTCTTTCAAGTGTTGTAAACATCCCTATAGATAAATGGTTGAGACCAACCCTTGAAAGTATTATTCCAAAATATAACATTCGTACTACGGCAATAATCGATCCTTGGGTTACCGCTCCTGAACTTACATTCAGAAGACCGGCGGATAAAATTCATACCTTTAATGATTATCTTAAAGAAGGAAGAATCACCCAAGAATTACACGACAAAATTATTTCATACATTAAAAATTATTCAAATATTGTAATTTCCGGAGCGACAGGAAGCGGTAAAACAACTTTTACTAACGCTTGCTTGGATAAAATGTACGAACTTGCTCCTCAAGACCGCCTATACATCGTTGAAGATACTTTTGAATTACAATGCTCCAGTCCATGGAAAACTCAGCTTTACATACGCCCTGATCAAGCCGTTACCGCCATTCAAACCGCCATGCGCTGGACTCCTAGAAGAATTATTTTTGGAGAAATCCGTTATGGCGAAGTTGCAAACGAAATGCTTAAAGCCTGGATTACGGGTCATCCTGGAATTACAACAATTCACGCGGAAAGCGCCGCTTCTACCATACCGCGTATCGAGGGATTATTACGCGAAGTCATTAAAGGACAAATCCCCGATCTTGCGGAAAGCATACACCTTATCGTCCACCTCAGAAATAAATGCGTAGTGGAAGCTCTCACTATACGCGAAATAAGGGAGGGTAAACAAATGTAAAATGTTTTTTGACTTTCAGAGGCGTCCGGAACCTTAAAATCCGGAACGGAGCGGAACGTCGGGATGACAGTACCTAACTCCGTCTTTTAAAAATTAATGTCGTGATGACATAAGGAGTTTTTATGAATAATTCACAAATGAAAATTATGTTTTTTATGCTGCTTCTTGCTTTGGCAGCGCCTCTTTTTTGTTTAGATGTTCCTGCCGGGCTTGCTAACACCGCTAATGATCTTATTGGAATTTTTACCGGACCTATAGTCAGGGCTATACTTATTTGTTGTCTTGCCGGATGCGGTATTGCATACGCTTTTAACAAAGATAATGAAAAAATGAAAAGAAATATTATTGCCATAGCCGTAGGCATTATTATTATAATCGGTGCAGCTACAATTGTCGATTCTGTTACATCCGCCGCAAGATAAAAGGATTATTATTATGGTTGACATGAGCCAACACAAACTGCCGGTACACCGATCTCTTTTACAGCGCGAAATGATCGCCGGCGTCCCTCAAGCCGGATTGTTTATCATCTTCATGCTCGTTTTAGTTTTCGTTTATGGTTTCAAACTCTATATTTTCATTGTTCCTGTCGTACTTCTATATTTTGTTATGCGCCATCTTACAAAACAGGATTCTTTTTTTATTGATATGCTGCTTGATAATATCATGCAAAAGGACAAGTTAATACCTTGAATCAAAGCTTCGACTACTTTTATCAGCACCTCCCTTGGAATTTTATCACTAAATTCCATGAAGGTGTCGTCATTCACAAAGACGGCATCCTTCAGCGCACTTTCGCGTACCGGGCTCCGGACATTGATTCTTCAGGTGATCTGGAAATTAACGCCATTGCACTGCGCGTCAATGATTTTGCAAAACGTTTGGGTTCCGGCTGGGCTATCCAGTTGGAAGCCCAACGTTTTATGTTACAGGACTATCCTCGTCCTCATTATAAGGACGGAAGATCAACCTTTGACTCTCTCGCCTCTTTCCTCATTGACCGTGAACGTGACATTGCTTTCAATTCAGAGGGAAGGCATTTTGATTCCAGTTATTACCTTACCTTTATCTGGCGTCCTCCCTCCGAAAGAGTAAAAAAACTTACTTCCATGTTCATTAATAGCGGCGGACAAGGTGAAGACGGTATGAGCGTTAAACAAAACGTTGAATTCTTTGTAAATGAATCTGACTCAGTTGCAAGCCTTCTTTCAAATAACCTTCTCCTTGAACCGCTTGATAATGATGAAACTGTTGCTTTCCTGCATTCTACAATTTCTTTCAAACGTCATAAAATTATTTATCCTCATACTCAAATTTTCCTTGATCGTATTCTTCCGGACGTTGAACTTCACAACGATATTCCAATGAAACTCGGCGATTTTTTTATTCCCATTGTTGGAGTTAACGACTTCCCTGACGAAACTTATCCCGCTATCCTGGACAGCCTCAACCGTGCCCGTATTGAATACCGCTGGGTTACACGTTACATCTGCACCGACAAGGAAGAAGGTGTCAAAGAAGCAAGAAAAAAAGAAAAATTTCACAGGGGAAGCAGAACTACTCTTCTTCAAACTTTCGCGGAACAAACTTCCGGCGAAGCTACAAAATCGGTCAACCATGGAGCCAGTGTTAAAGAAAGTGACTCCATACAGGCTAACATCGAAATTGAAAATGATATTGCCGCTCTTGGCTTTCTTACTACTTGCGTTATGGTTTGGGATACATCCCTAAAAAAAGCGAAAATTAAAGCCGACCTCGTTAAAACCCTTATAAATAGCAAAGGTTTCACCTGTAAAGATGAAAAAGTAAATGCTTTCGAAGCTTTTAAATCGATGCTCCCCGGTCAAATATATGCCAATTACCGCGCCCTGCCTGTTATGTCTAATAACATGGCTCATGTCGTACCTCTCTCGTCAGTCTGGATAGGCGTACAATCCAACAGCCATGCGTTAGCTGTCACCGGCATAGATACGCCTCATCTTATATGCACTACAATCGAAGGTACTCCATTCTACTTTTCACTTAATGTCGGTGACGTAGGACATTCAGCGGTCTGGGGCCCCACAGGCGGCGGTAAATCAACTTTGCTTAATCTGCTCGAAATGCAGGTATTTAAATATCCCGGCTCCCTCGTAATCGTTTTTGACAAAGGCCGCAGTTGCAGGCAGCCCTGCCTCGCCTCCGGAGGACTGTTTTACGAACCGGCTGCTGAAAACGCGGACGGCGTTAATTTCCAACCGTTACGCCATCTTGAAACTGACAGAGACATGATGGACGCTACTGATTTTATTGAAACGTGCATAACCGTTAACAAAGGAAATGTACCTCCCCCTATGAGGGCTGCTATTATTGAAAGTCTTAACGCTTTAAAGGATATTCCTCCCGTCCGAAGAACAATTACCAGTTTCCTGCAATATGTAAATTATCAAGACCCGGAAACTAAAAGACCGGTCATTAGAGATATGTTAGCTGATTATGCCATTGGCGGTAAATACGGTAAAATTTTTGACGCGGCAAATTCAGATATGTCGCTTGATACTCGCTTCCTTGCCATTGAAATGGAAGCCCTTATGAACCGCGGTGAAAATTGCGTTGTCCCGGCTCTTTTTTACTTGTTTAATTATATTGAAAAGAAATTTGACGGCCGCCTTACTCTTCTTGTTTTAGATGAAGCATGGCTGTTTCTTAAAAATAAAATTTTTGCGGACAAAATCACCGAATGGCTTAAAGTCCTTCGTAAGAAAAACGTTTATGTCGTCTTCGCCACTCAGGAAGTTGCAGATGTCGCAAACTCCCCTTTGAAAACTACCATAATCCAACAATGCCTTACAAAAATTTACCTCGCGGATCCGGCAGCTCTTACCCCGGGCATGATGAAAGTTTATCAGGAATTTGGCCTCACCAACTCTGAAATTTCCCTTATAGCAGACGCAACTATGAAACGGGATTATTTCTACACCAGCACCCTGGGGCGCAGGCTTTTCCAGCTCGACCTTGGACAGCTTACGCTCTCCATCATCGGCGCTCCCAATCACGCGTTCCTTGACGAACTCACTTCTAAATACGAACCGGGCAGCGCGTTATGCGCCGATATACTCGCCGCTAAAAATATAATTTACAAACCTCTCCTTGACAAATACGCCCCGGTTGATCCCGAACCTGTGCCACGTCAAACACCGCTCCAAAAACGGGATGTTGAATTTCAGATAACGGAGGAAAAGAAAGAACCGCCACATGAAGAAAATAAAGAAGAATCGAAAATCGAAAAATTACTGGAGGCCGTTTCTACTCTTCCGGAAAGAAAGAAAAATGACGGACATGGAAGGGCCGCCGCCGCCGTTGCAAACAAATTTAACATTTCAGTCTCTACCGTTTATCAGGCGCGGACAGTACTTAAAAACGGCTCTCCGGAACTTATTGACTCTTTACGTCGCGGCGAGATTCCTATTAAAACCGCTTATAAAAAATTGCTTAAAGAGCGAGACCACGAACCTGGAATGGTTGCGGGATAAAGGATTTGACAAATTCCGCTTTCCTTGATGCCGTCGCTTCGCTTCCTGAACGAAAAAGAAATGACGGACAGGGACGCGCCGCTGATTCCGTCGCTCGAAAATTCGGCGTTAGCGTTTCCACGGTTTATCAGGCGCGGACAGTACTTAAAAACGGGAATACGGAACTCGTCAACGCCTTACGCGATGGCGATATTCCGGTTAAAACCGCTTACAAACGTCTTTATAAAAAGGAGAATGGTATGAACATAAACGGATATGAGGAATTGTCCTACCTGAAGAATTCCGATTCTTTATTAAAGGAAATAAAGAATATTGAAAAAACAATTAACGACGCCGGTTATACGTCGGATATTAACCCGCGCTTTTATCTTGAAAATAACAAATTAAGTTTTGATTTAAGGGTTTCATTTTCCTTTCCAAAAGAAAAAAAATAAATATTATAAGGGGCAAACTGTGACTTTTGATAACGTAAAAGAAATTTCCTGTCTTAAGAATTCTGAAAAATCAATGCAAAAGATAGAGAATATGGAAACCGCGCTTAAAAATATGAATTGAACATTTTCATATACCAATTATTTTCACCTTGAAAATAATAAAATGTGGTTTCATGTTAGAGTCGAATTTTTATAAGGGTTAAATTATGTCAAAAGAATTTGGAACTGATCCGAAAAAAATGCTGAATTGGAATAAAATGCTCAACAAACAATCTGATTATGTAAAAAATGCGATAGAACCTTTGATTACAGTTGAATTTCTTAATAATAAAGATTTTAATGAAAATAATAACATTAACGAAGATTATAATAAAAAACAATGGGAAAAATTATTAAAGGAAGATCCAATCTCTGTAAAGAAATATTTTTTAAAATCTTGTGAAGTTGTTGATCTTTTTAATCATTTGTCAAATGACGGAGTATTCAAAGGAGATGAAAAACCTGTTGTTGAAAAACTTAAATCACTCGGAATTGAAGGCTGCCGTCACGAAGACAGAGTAGATATTTATGATGATAAATATTTAGAAAATATTAATTTATACCATGAAAAGTATTTTAAATATAAATGGCATGATACAGAAAAAATTGATGGTAAATTAGAAGACTTTATTGGTGAATATCTGGTATTTGATTTAGGTAAGGATAATCATAATTTAGATTCTTACTTTGTAGTTGGACACTTTAATGAACCTCCCAACCCTGATAAACCTGACGTTTTACATACGAAAATTATGTTTTTTCAAACTGAAGAAGGCATTGAAGATCGTAAACCAGAATTTTCCTTTGATTCAACTTTGGATTTTAAGACTGCAAAAGAAATTGTTGAAAATACGGCAAAACATTTTAATTCTATTGCTATGTATAGTTTTGACGATATGAAAGAACATATTGATTTACAAATATACAAAGAACAGCAACTCGAAAAACTTGAAAAACATTTTGAAGAATACCCCGAAACTTCAAAAAATAAGGAACTAGATGAACGCAAACAAGATACATCAACTGAAATTGCAAAAAAAACCGGCTACGTCCAGGGCGTATGCGAGAGCGTACTCGCCTTCAATACCGATGAAAACAGAAAAATCATGTCTGAGGCCGCCATGTCCATTTTAAGCAAAAAAATACTGTCCGAGATGAACGTAACCAAGGACATGGCGCGGAAATTCGCCAACCCCGAAACCTATAAAGCCCTTGAACAATGCGTTTTTACACAGAATAAAGAACAACATCTTGAACATGCACTATCACTATGATATTATATTTTTAGAAAGAGTAATTTTATATGGGTAATGACAAAAACCGTTATATTTTAAAACATAAAAACATCAATGTCGCTGACATCCTCATAGAAGACGGCGACGTTACTGACGTTATTAATATCCATGAACCGGAGCATTTGCCTTATAAATACGTAGATGAAAAATCTAAAAACATCAAACTTTTAAACAGTTGGATTGAACACCGGGGCATTCCTTTTAAACGCGAAGACTACGACGCGATTATGAAGGAATTCAACGTCAACACTTCCAAAGAATTAACGGTATTGTCTTACGGCCTTAACCTCACGGATCATTATTGGTTGTGTGAAAAAAACAATGAAAAAAAATGGGAAGACGTTAATTTTTTAGACAATAAATTTTCAGAAAGAATAGGTAAAATTCTGCCGGAGTTTGCCGAGAAATACCAGGACTTCATCAATCCGGATTTCTCAAGTAACGGCAGATTAATAAAATTCTGGATCATTAATAACGGTAACAGGGAACTTTGCAAAGCCGGAAGCGGAGACTTAAAACAGGAACCTTTTAACGAAGTTATCGCGTCTAAAATCGCTGACCGCTTGAATTTTTATCACGTCAATTACGAATTAAGAAAACACGATGACATTTATTATTGCAAATGCGGTTGCATGATCGATAAAAACTTGGAATTTGTTGATTCTTTTAAAGTTTTTTTGGAAGGAAATAATACCGGTGACAGGTATAACGATTATCTAAATATCTGCTCTAAAATGGGAATTAATAACGCCAGGGAAGAAGTGGATAAAATGATCGTCATTGATTACCTTATAAGAAATACGGACAGGAACTCCGGTAATTACGGCATATTAAGAAATTCTGAAACTTTAAAATGGGAAAAAATCACGCCCATATTTGACAACGGCAATTCCCTGTGGTACAACGCCCAAGGCATACAGTTTATCAACGCCAATTCAAAAAGTGAATGCAGGTCTTTTACCGGTGAAAATGAAAAAAACATTTTACTGGTAGGCAATACTGACTGGTATAATAAAAACAAACTTAATGACATTGATAAAGTGATGTCTGGCGTTTTAAAAAATAATAAATACATTGAAAGCGAAAGAATCGATAAAATTATCGGTGAATTCAAAAAAAGGGTTAACAATTTAGACATCGCGTTAAACCGTAATATGGAAAGCCCAAAAATAGAAAACGGCGGTTTCAGGCGTTAATTTAAACACAGATTTTATTATACCACGGGAGGGGCTTCCTTTTTTTCCGTTTTTATGAGACAACGAAACTGGAATAACGATATTCCCAGGGACTGAGCATATAAGTAATCTTGACTTGCTGTAAAAATTATGATATAATTACTTCAGGAATAATAATAAATGGTTAATATTAAATATACCTACGAAATGGACGGAGATTTTTATGTCGGTTACCTTGATGATTTTCCCGAATACCCTACTCAAGGTGAAAATTTGGAAGATTTTGAAAAAAACCTTATGGACATTTACGAAATGATTCATGACGGTACTCTTGACGTTCCTCAAAAACACGGCGTACTGGAAATTACTTAATGAACCGCAATGATTTTATCTTTCTTCTTAAACAGTGTGGGCTTGAATTTCTTAAACATGGATCAAGACATGACATCTTTATCCATAAGGATACAGGTAAAAAAGTCGCCGTTCCAAGACATTCCGAAATTAAAAATAAATTTTTGAAAAAGATACTTAGCGAAATTACAAAAAAAGGGTAATATACTCACAGTAAAGTCTTTCTTTTTTTCCGTTTTTATGAGACAATTCTCATTAGGAGGAAATTTTATGAAAAAGAAAAATCTTATTCTCTTATCTCTTTTACTCGCAACCGTCTTTTTATTTAATTCTTGTGTTAGTTCAAGTACTACTTACGGTCCTGCAAAAACTCTTGATGAAGCACATCCAGACAGAATTGAAAAAACTGTTATTGGTATGAGTATTGATGATTTTAAAACCATTTGGCCGGAAGCAAAAAGATCGGGTATTACTGAAAATGGTGAGACTTATGAATTTATTTATGCTCATTCACCATTGGGTGGATATATGAATACATATGATTACAAAATTTTTGCTTATTTCTATTTTACAAATAATAAATTAGTAAAGTATGAAAGTTATCAAAAGACAGGTTTTTAATTATACCCCATTTTAAATCTTTAAAGCCGTCCTTCGGGACGGCTTTTTTATTTATAAGGTAAAGTATCTAAAATTTTATAGGAGGATTTTATGAAAAGATTTTTTTTACTAGTCTTTATTTTTCTTCCGTGTCTCGTGCATGGTCAGATGCTGGTTTTTGATGCTGTAGTTGAAAGCTTGTTAGCATCGACACACATAGATCAGATGGTTCAATACGGGTTGATGATACAAAACGGTATTGATCAAATAGTCCAATTTGAGAAAATGCTCCAAAATACTGGCACACAAGCTGCCCAGGCTGCACAAAATCTTTTAGCTGCCAAAGACATCAGAAGCTGGGACGACTTCAAGGGCTGGTACAACAGGCAGCTTTACCTCGAAAGGCAGGCCATCGAAACATGGGACAACATGAGCGTTACCATCGGCAATAAACAATACGCTCTCAACGACGTTTACGGCATCGCAGACGGACTCAAAGACAATTATATCGACTATTGGAATAAGGAATTCACAGAAGAACAGCGCAA
>Ga0268262_10001451_pt1 | contig 29388 bp, 30 predicted proteins | sample TergutNc150P3_FD_190354 | JGI IMG/M metagenome (GOLD analysis project Ga0268262, IMG submission 190354) | Nasutitermes corniger P3 segment gut microbial community from laboratory colony in Florida, USA - Nc150 P3 (SPAdes) (version 2) | ecosystem: Host-associated > Arthropoda: Insects >... | reverse complement strand
TCAACAATTTTTTTAAATACTTTAAAATCATCCATTTTCTTTTCAAACGAGGCAGAAAGAACAATTGAAGAATTATGTTTATACTGATGATATAATGATATATCGGTATAAATTCCAGTACAATTTTTAGTTAAATATACAGAGACATTAAATAAGCTATCGAATCCAAGTCTAAACTCAGTATCAAATAATAAGTTTTCATTTTCATAAAAAATTCTAGCTGAATATAATTTATTCCATGCAGGAACCCAAAAACTTTTGTAATAATCTCTTCTAAAAGTAAATTCAAACATTTCTCTAGGAGACAATAATCTGTCAGGAATTTTCTTTTTATTGACTACTGCGATTGAATCGGTATCCGTATCTAGAAAATAACCAACAACTGAAACCGATGCGTTATGTTTTTTAATGGCATTATATAAAGTTTCAAACATTTTCGGTTCCATCCAGTCGTCCGGATCGCAAAAACCAACATAGTCGCCTGTGAAATTTTTCAAACCTATGTTCTGTGAATTGCACGGCGAACCTGAACCGCCTATTGTTTCTTTGTAGAAAACTCTTATCCTATTATCTTTTGCCGCATACTCATCACAAATCTTTACGCTGTTATCCGTTGAACCATCATCAATCAAAAGTATTTCAAGATTTTTATATGTTTGATTTACAACGCTATCAAGGCATTTTCTCAAATAAGGCTCCGAATTATATACAGGAATTATAACTGATATTTTTTCCATATTATATTTCAAACTCCGATTTTTTAGGCAATATTTTCTCAAAGCTATTTATTATTATTTTCTTTGAGTCCTCAAATTCTTCATCATCCATTACATAATCATTGGGATCATTGAGGCAAATAGCCTTTCCTTTTTGTTTTACAATATAATTCACAGCCTCATTAAAAATATTTTTATTGTCAAAAATGAAACACTTTCCAAAATTTACGCTTCTCGGATAAAAGTTGCCAGCTGCCAGCTGCCAATCCTTGAACACCCATTGATTAAAATCTAACATAGATCTAAATTTATTTAAACAGGTTTGATGAAATTTGTCTGCTTCTTTTTCCCATAATTCAATCATCGTTGATTTGCAAAGAGAAGTTGGCAAATGGTGCTGCCAAATACCTGTAAAACGCGGAAATCCTTGCAAAACCCAGGAGCGAAAAAGCATCTTGCCGTATTTTAAATTAAACCAACCCCAGCGATTTTTCTTAAAAACTTCCTTAGAATTAAAATATTTATTAATTATACCTGTTGAACGATACTTGCAAAACCAAAAAAAACTGTCCTCCTTATGCGAAGGAGCAGTAAGCACGGCACTGTCGCAAGGTTTTCCATTTTTGAAAAAATCTTCTGCTTCTGTTTTTTTCAGCAAATACATATCATCGTTGAAATAAATAAAATGCTCTGAAAGTTCTTTTATCCTGTGAAAATTCAGTTCTATAGTGTGAGAACTGAATGTTGGCAAATATTCTTTTGGTATATAATCCTTATGTTCAACTATCTTTAATTTAGGATGTTCTTTATTGAGCCATTTTGGAAGATGCCCCCAAGTTACAAAGAAAACTTTATTCACCCAAGGTGCAAATTTTTCAATCCCTCTAAATATATATTGCAAATTATCCCAATCCCTGTACCTTGATACACGGTCATCAGTATTTGCTCCCGCAGAATATTTTCTTTTCTCCGCAAGCCACTCGGCATCGCTTCCATCAACCCAGGCAATAACAATATCAATATTCTGCATTTCACTCCAAATATAGAAAATTTCTGGCAACTAATGGGTCAGGCTTTCACCTTCCAATATCCACCTTTATCTGCACCAATACGCTCAATCAAGCCTTTGGATTCTAATTCCCCTTATACAATTCATAAACATAACCAGCACTTTCTCTGTAAAGAAGAGTATCGTAGTTTAACAATCTCTTATACCAAATGGATTTGTAAAAATTTTCAAAAGCCTCCAAAAGGCTTATATTTTCGTCTTTTGAAATATTATTGGCAACGGCACCAGTTATATATTCCACCATAAATAATCTCTGCTTTTCTGTTTTTTCATCATTTGACTTCATAATGCCTCACTTTATTCAATAAAAAAATTCCTTTCTCTGTGTGAAAACTGATTTGATGATTCAAATCTTTGAATTTTCTCCCCTTGCTTAAATCTATTTTTTCAAAATTTGAATATGAACCGTGATATAAAATCATTTCAAATCTCCACCGTTTCGTTTCAAAATGTTGTCCATATCCTCTATCACATATATTATATTCTCCAAATGCTCAGTTTCGTAATGTTTATCCAAGAAATCCATTACCCCAAATTCCCGCAATTTAGGAAACACAATATCGGGAGTTAAATTCTTGGATTTTGCATAACGGCTAATGGCAAAAGAAAGCCAATACGCCTTGCTTGCATTGTTATGCTTTTTGATATTTGCTTCTATATTCTGCATTTCACTCCAAATATAGAAAAATTACTTATACAAAGCATAAAGAACAGTTTCAGAAAAACTAAAACTATAATGCCTGATATAAAATTTATAATCAGGAACAAATTCAAGCAATAAATTGGGTATTTCCCACACATCTTCGGGTTTGTGATAAATGCAAATCGCGAGTTTTGGTTTATATTTCTTTATTATCTGTTCCGCACCTTTTAAAGCATTTAATTCCGCACCTTCTATATCCATTTTTATGAAAGTTACGGGCTCCGTTTCATCTTTAAGATGCTCATCCAAACTTGTAGCTTCAATAATTTCTTCTCCATAGGAATCTATGTGACTACTAAATGACGCTTTGTGAAATTTAAGCGTTTCATTTTTATGCCAAAGTCCTTTATTTACTATTTTAACATTATTGTAATCTTTTAATTTTTCTTTACATTCGTCATATAAAACAGGATTAGGTTCAAATACTATGCTTTTGCCATCTATTTCGTAATCACGCAACCATTTAAAAAAACATTTTGTAGAACTGCCGTCAAAACCCCCAGCATCAATAAAAAATTCGTTCTTTTGTGGTTTAAAATACTCTAGATCAAAATATTGAGTACCCAAAAAAATAATAAAATCTTCTGAAAAACCTTTGTCTATCAATTGTTGTTTCATTTCACGACCATATAAAGGGCTCGAGATAATGACTATAGCGTTTTTTGAGTTTTCAATAAACTCTTGGAAAGATATTATAGGTAAAACATCCTGTTTGCCAACTTTTGTACTATCATTGTCTATAAAAGCGTGCCAGCGAACTTCTGGAAAAGCATTGATTATGTTGTGCCCATTTCTTCCCGCTCCAAATATGAATAAATTTTCTTTAATGTTATGTAATGAATTGACTTGTTTACTAAAAGTATGTAACATACGCTGATAATCATTTGTTAAACTATAGCATAGCCGTTTTTCAAATAAAAACCGACTTTCTTCATCTCCCAAATGGGAATAAATATTTTCTAAACAAAAATTTTTCATACTCTCATCCATTGATCAAACCTCGCATCCTCTCAATTTTTTCAGGGAACTCTTTATTTGTTTCTATATAATCATTCAAATGGTCCTTTATTTCGCATTGCAGCATTTCTAAAATAACGCTTGAGTGATAGCAATAAAAACCTCTTGCCCAATAGCTTATATCTGAATAGCCGTTTTCATTGAGCAACTTTTCAACTTTTTTGTAGGCAACCAAAATATCAACTTTTATATTAATAAATTCAGAATGTGAAATTGATTCATCTCTTTGATAATAATGATATAATGGTTTATCAATATAAATACCAATACATTTGCCCGTTATAATTGCTTCTGTATATAATAATACATCTTCGGCGTAATTTATTTTTTCATTAAATCTCAAACCGTTGTTTAAAAATATATCTGCAGAAAAAAGTTTGTTCCATAAATATCCGCAAAACCCCATATAATAATCTCTTTTCAAAGGATACAGTAACATATCTTTTGTTGAAATAATACTCTCAGATATTCGTATTTTATTTGTCATCAAAGTTGATTTAGCATTGGTATCTTTAAAATAGCTAGCCACACTTATTGGAACGTCTTTACTCTGTGCCAATTTATGCAAAACTTCATACATATCCGGTTCTATCCAGTCATCCGAATCTACAAAGCCTATATATTTTCCAGTTATGTTTTTTAGCCCAAGATTTTTTGCCGAGCTTACTCCTCCATTTACCTTATGAAAAACTTTAATACGGCTATCTTTTGTAGCATATTCATCGCAGATTTTTCCGCTGCCATCGGTTGAGCCATCGTTTATGCAAATAATTTCCAAATTTTGATATGTTTGATTTATAACGCTGTCAAGGCATTTTCTTATATAAGGCTCCACATTATAAACAGGAACTATTATTGATATTTTATCCGTACCTTTCATATTGTTTCCATTCTTTGCATCAATTCAGTTTTTCTAAAATCATCTTTAATCTGCGTTGTAGAAATTTCTGGCGTTCTTGGGAAATAAACAATTTCGCAATGGTCACTCATATAATCAAATTTCCCCTTCCAATCGCTACCCATCACAAAAACATCAACGTGGTAGAGTTTTACATCTTCTACCTTCTGCTCCCAAGATTTTTCTGGTATCACCAAGTCCACATATCTAATAGACTCTAATAAATGCTTGCGCTCATAATAATTAAAATAACATTTTTTATTTTTGCATTTTTCGTTGAAATCATCTTCAGAAAGGGCAACTATCAGATAATCTCCCAATTCTTTTGCCCGTTTTAGCAAATTTATATGCCCGTAATGTAGCAAATCAAAAGTGCCATAAGTGATAATCCTTTTCATTTAAAATACCCCCAAATTGTTTTGCCTGCGTTTTTGGTTTTCTCTGTGGTTTCTTCAGCAGGCTTGCTATAACGCAGCCAATGAGCAAGCCATGCTTCATTTCCATAATCTTTGATAAAATTCAATTCCCTAGTATCCATATTATACTTTGCAATGCCCTTATTTATTGTGGAAGCGTATATAAAATTTCCATCCACAAAAGTAATATTGTAATGCCATGCTAAATTATCATCTTCAATAAATTCCATAAATTCAGGCAATTCGGTTATTTCGTTTGTGTCAACATTTATTTTATAGGCATTATTTGCAGCATAAGGAAGCAACCATATATGCTTATTTGAATATTGTATATTAAAATTAGGACCTATGCCCGTTTTTCTAGTGAAAAAAGCAGGAAATTTTATTTTTAATACTTCATCTGCTTGTCTGTCCCATTTAACAATATAGTCTTTGTAAGCCGAACTTAGATAATAATTTTGTCCATCAAAACATATACTACTATATTGCTCTGCTTTTTCCCCTATATTTTTTATTTCATAACTGCATATCTCCATATTAAAAAACATAACGGTATTTGTACCGCGTATAATTGAGACTATTTCTATTCCTACATTGCAAAAACCAAATAATAATCCTTTCTCAAATTCTTGTAATTTTGAAATCTGCAATTTAGAAACTTCATCTACCCATTCCGAAAAATATTCTATTTCACTCGTATTTACATTCAATTTCATTATGGCAGGGAATCCAGATGGAATAAAATAAACAAAATCTTTAAAACTTACGACCCCATGGAATTTACGAGTAATATTACTATCATTTTTAAAATCCATTTGCTCAAAAGTATTTTTAACCATATCAAAAACGGATATTTTATCGCTTAAAAGCGGAGCAAAATATAGTTTTCTGTTATTTTCTGCAATCCAAATATTTGCCCAACTCTCCTGTTCGAGAATTATCCCGACATATTCTATTTTTTTGCTCTGTTTGTCGTGTTTATAAAGTATGTTGTAGCCATCTATAAACCAAAGAAATGTTTCATCTGCCCAAAAACCGCGACTAATAGAGATAAAGGCATTTTGCAAATAAAATTGCCATGCAAACGGCTTCCCTGCCACTTCAAACAATTTCATAACACTACTCACATCCCCATAATACATATCACTCAAAGCAATCGCACGATTTAAATCATCAGTATCATCGTAAATTCCATAACCACCAGTTTTGTACTCATTCACAATCTCCGCATACTCTCGTTCAAGCCAAGGCCGCATACTTTTAATTGTACTTTCCAATAGCGGATGCGGTCTCCACAGCAAAACGGCATTACTTTGTTTTTTTAAAAAGTTAAAAATGCTTTTGACTTTTTTAAAATATTTATCCGAAGGTTTGTCACCTTCTATGGTATTTTCCAACAAGGAGCCTATGCTTAAATTGTAAAATACAACTTTTTTATTGGCTATCAATTTCTCCCATTCTGGTGGAATTTCGTAATCTTCTTTTTTTGCCGCAATGACTTTGTCCAGTTTTGGGCTGCCGAGTGCCAAGAATTTGTCCCCTATTTGGTCAAATCTTTCTAAGGTCTTGTTTTTTTTGGCAAATTCCTTGTACTTGCTAATATAAATTTTACGTTCTTCTTCTGTTTGCACAATCACCTTATGGGCAAAAAGGCAGCCAGGCACAGTACAAAAATGTTCCCCTACATAAATCCCATCTCCAACAAAATACGGAACATATACTAAGCAATCTGTTAATTTTCTCAATCTTTCGCTGTAAAAATCAGGATGTACGCTTGTAACAAGATTATAGCTATCATAAGGATTATGGATGAATATAATGTCTGGGTGCCTCTCCTCTATATTGTATTTTCTGAAGTCAATCAACTGAATGTTTTTGGGATAGTTTATTTCCCAATGCTGTTCTGTAAATTTCCCGTCTTTTCTATCGTAATAAGGAATTGGCATAACAAAGGCATCCCAGTTCGGGTCTTCTTTGGCGGCAAGGTAAATGCTTTCCAAACTGTCCCACATAGATGCTTTGTATGGCAAAAAAAGTACTTCCTTATTTGCTTTTACTTCTGAATCAAATGTTGATTTGAGTTTTTTTGCATATTCAAGAATATCCAATTTGTTTTCTTTCAATGAAATTTCTATTGTTTGCAATAATTCCAAAGTCTTGGGAGCATTTTCAGATTCTAAATTTTCCCTAATACACTGGCAGGCTGCGAGAATGTCTTGGATTTGTGCGGAAGAATTTGCCGACTTCGGCAATGAATCCGCAATTCTGCCCATTGTGTTGAGCAGGAAAAGTAGTTCTTGTTTATAAGACTTAATCAAATTTAAAACCCACTCAAAATATAATTCGGGCTAACACCCAATTCATAAATATCGCCTCTAAACTCCTCTTCTTTCACATTCCTGCCTAGCACTAAGGCAGAATCTATGCCGGCTATGCTTGCTCCGGCAATGTCTGTTCCAAGGGTGTCGCCTATCATAATAACGCTTTCTGTGCTGGGTATTAAGCTGCGAAGGGCAATTTGGAAAATCAAGGGGAAAGGCTTTCCGCAAAATAAAAGCTGGCAATTGGTTTGTTCTTTTAGCATATTTGCTATATGACCCGTAACTGGAATTTTTTCCCCGCTTGGGCTAGGGGCAAAGACATCTGGGTTCAGCACCAAAATTCTTGCGTCTTGCGCAGACAAAATCTCTATTGCCTTGTCTATTTCGGCTTTAGTTGGGTGTATGCCGCTCAGAATTACTGTTGGCTCGGATGGATTTTGCACAGCTTCAATTTTTGCATCTTCCAAAAATTGCATTCCGCTTGAGCCTCCTAAATAGTAAACCTCTTTTATTCCCACCTCCTCATTCAATACCTTTAGCAAACTGCCCGAAGATATAATTTCGTGTTTGTCAAAATCCAACCCCATTAAGTGCAAATCTCCTTGAATTTGGTCAATGGACCTGGATGCCGCATTGGTTAAAAGCCTTATGTTCTTATTGGCTTTTCTGAGCTGCGCCATGCCCTCCAAAACACCCGGATAAACAAAGGTTTCGCTATAAAGCGTTCCCCAGCCGTCCAGCAAAAAAGAGCCGTATTTCAGCAGGGTATCAAACTCCACTTTCCAAGGGTCACCCTTTGACTTTTGCAAGTTCGGGGCAGCAACTTTTAAATAATGCTTATAAATGGCAGATTCTACGGATAGCATAGCGGTAATTTAGAAATATTTTATCAATACTGCACAATAAGCACTTTATTTTTTCCATAAGGCAAGGCTCTGTAATATAAAATCCCCGGAGCGGGCTTTTTTTCTGGTTTCCATAAGGAATCAACTCTTGCTATAAAAGCTCCGTTTGCGGAGCGAATTTCCACTCCCTTTGATTTTTCTGGCAAATTTATAAAATGCAGAGTGTCTCTTGTGTTCCAAGGGTTAGGGTAAGCCGCAATTTTACTCGCCATAGTATTTGGCTTCTCTGGAGCAACGTATTCTTTTTCAAGCAGGCGAGACAAAACCCAAACCGAATCATTGCCATCTTGCAAAAGAGATTTTTTGGCAAAAGCCGTGTTCGGTTCATTAGCCATTCTAATGAAATCAAAGACTCCGGGATGCAAAACCGAAGGAGATGTTCTTTTATATACTCTCCAATTTGGCCAATTTGGCATATCATTCCAAAAAAGTTCATAAGGCGAATATTTTGCTCTGCTTCCAGAATAAAAAATTCGCTTTGCATATTCGTGAAACAAATCCTCTGCATTTCTGTTAAAACCTTGTCTTTTTTGAAGCGAGTCAGCGAGCCTTGCTAGTTGCATTCCAAAATTGTCTGTAGGATATTTTGAAAAATAATTCCATATTGCGGAATCAAAGCGTGAATCAATTTGGGAATACAAAAATAGATAAAGCGTTGCCCAGCCGTATTCTTCCAAGCCGCCGTGTTCTACGCTTTCCATTGATATGCCCGGATTTTTAAAATTATATGAGAGATAGTTTATATAATCATTCACGTCTGGTACCCCAATTTCTTCCACGCCTGTTGCGCTTGCTTCCATCCAAAAAGTGCTGTATCTTTGCCAATTAAAATATGTGGACTGAAAGGCATGGTAAAGTTCGTGAAAAATCGTAGCTTTTAAAATCAATTTCCATTGTTCATAATAATCCACGCCTTGCGATTCAAAATGCCATCTTGAAATATTGCCCGAACAATCTGCGCCATACGAAAAATCGTTCTCTATTGTAATTTCTGTTTCTTTGGGTTTAGTGATATCCGAAGGAAATGTCAAGCCAAAGGTGTTAGCGTACTCGCCTTCATAATCACGAAAAAGCCCGGTGTCTATAACCTCAACGGAATAAAGACCGCTTGGAACATTTTGGCGATATTGATTGGTTTTTCGCACGCCATATATGCTTTTCATTCCAAGAATATTTTTGTGAAAGTTGTATGCTTGTTCCAAGTAAGATGCCAAAGAGTCTATGTATTCGTTGGATCTAATTGCATGAGGACCGCTTTTTGTGTAGTAAATTATGAAATTCGTGGTTTTTCTTGAATCAATTTTTTCATAAAGATTTTCTGGAACGCAGCCCGCTTTTGCGAGCATCCTTTTTTTTGGATTTTTAAGATTTTCTGCAAAATGCAAAGTTCCGCAACGCATATTTTCCAACCCAAAACTCTGGGAAAAAAACAAGGCAAGAGTAAAAAGAATAATGCGAGACATGGAAAACTCAAATATAGAAATTTCTATATTCTTTTGCATTATATGAGCAATTTGGCAACACGGTGTATTTTTGCGTTTACGGCAATGCCGATTGTGGCTTTTCTTTTGTGGTTTGGCGATTATACTCGCTTCGCTTTTCTGTTCGCTTTAAATGCCATTGCCGCTTATGAATGGGCAAAAATGGTTTCTGCCGTTTATTCGGGACCAGTCAAATTTATGAATGTGCTTTCGCCTATTTGCGCGGTAGCTTTAACCGCACCTTGGCTGGCAAGCGATTGTGCTTTTTATATGCTTCCTATTCTAGCTCTTGTAATTTTGCTTTATATAGCAGTAGCTTTTGCATATATAAATGTGGAAATTTTGTTTCCGTGGCTGGTGTTGCAACTAGCGGCTCCCCTTTACACTGGGCTTTGGGGCGGGATGAGCATTAAATTGCTGGAGACTGGGCAGGGCTTTGAGCAATGTTCCAAATTTTTGGTTGTGATGACAACCCTGTGGGCTTGCGATTCTGCCGCTTATTTTGCCGGAAAGTTTTTGGGCAAGCACAAATTTTCGCCGCAAATCAGCCCTAAAAAAACCTGGGAAGGCGCAATAGGAGGCACTCTTTTTGCAATTTTCTGGTTTTGGCTTTGGACAAGAAGCGGTTTTGGCTATACGGTATTTGATATTTCCTTTGCCACAGCTGCAAGCCTCTCTTTTGCAATAGCAACAACCGGACAACTTGGCGATTTGCTAATATCTGCCTTAAAGCGATGGTCTAAAATAAAAGATTCAGGAGAACTTTTCCCAGGGCATGGCGGCGTGCTAGACAGGGCAGATAGTTTTTATTTGGCGGCACCAATAGCTACAATTTTACTATCTTATATATCAACATAAACTACAAGAGGTTATTATGTCTCACAATTACTTGTTCACTTCCGAAGCTGTGTCCCCAGGCCATCCCGACAAAGTGGCAGACCAGATTTCCGATGCAATTTTAGACGCAATGCTTGCCCAAGACCCAAAAAGCAGAGTGGGTTGCGAAACCCTAGTTAGCACAGGCTTGGTTGTGGTGGCAGGCGAAATAACCTCAAAAGCAAATGTAGATTATCAAAAAGTGATAAGGAATACAATTAAAGAAATTGGCTATACCGAAACAGGAATAGGTTTTGACGCAGACAGTTGCGCTGTGATGGTTGCCCTAGACAAGCAAAGCCCAGATATTGCGCAGGGCGTTAATGCTGCCGCTGCCGAAGGCAAAGACACAGCCGAGCAGGGTGCTGGTGACCAAGGCATGATGTTTGGCTACGCCTCAGACGAAACCGATGAGTTAATGCCCCTTCCCATATACCTAGCCCACAAGCTGATGAGAAACATTGTGGAATTAAGGGAAAAAGGCGTGATAAAATGGTTGCGCCCAGATGCAAAAAGCCAGGTTACAGTAGAATACAACCAAAACAACGAGCCTGTTAGAGTGGATACCGTTGTGATTTCCACCCAGCACAAGCCAGAGGTTGGGCACGACAAAATAAAGAAAGAGATAATTGAAAAATTAATCAAAAAAACAATACCCGCTAAACTTCTAGACAAAAAAACTCGTTATCTAGTTAACCCAACTGGAAAATTCGTTGTTGGAGGTCCTCACGGAGATAGCGGCTTAACAGGGCGCAAAATTATAGTGGACACCTATGGCGGAATGGGCAGGCACGGCGGAGGCGCATTCAGCGGCAAAGACCCTTCTAAGGTGGACAGGTCTGCAGCTTATGTTGCGCGTTATGTTGCAAAAAACATAGTTGCTGCAAAACTTGCAAAACGCTGCGAGGTTCAGCTTGCCTATGCCATAGGCTTCCCAGAACCAGTTTCTGTGAACGTGAATACCTTTGGCACTGGCAAAATAAGCGACCACAAATTTGAAGCACTGATTCGCAAACATTTTGAGCTAAAACCAGCCGGAATAATCAAATCTTTGGATTTGTTGAAGCCGGGCTACAGAATAACCGCAAAGCACGGACATTTTGGACACAAGGGCGCACGTTTTACCTGGGAAAAAACAGATAAAGCCGAAGCTCTTAGAAAAGATGCCACGGGTTTGTAAACAAAAACTTTTCAACAAGGAGATGCACCATGAAAACAAAAAAATCACTTCTCGCGTTGCTGCTTTTGGCAGCAACATCCATGTTCTTCGGCTGCGGTCATCACGATCCCTATGCGTTTGATGGCATCAACTGGAACGGTTCCAATAGCGGAACCCTTGAACTCATCAACGGCTCAAACAAAGACATTATACTGTTTGTGGGGCAAGTCCCTTCGCAAAGCAGTATGCTGGGTGGAGTGAGAGCCGGTGCCACCGTGAAACATGACATTAGCAAGCACGTTAGCGATTTCGCTGTTGGCGGCTATTCCGTTTTGCGTGGAGTAACCAAAGAAGAATACAATAAGAGTCACGACCCAGCAAACGCAAAAATAGAATTCACCGCAATGGTAACCTATAGAGGCGGTGCCATATATCGCTATAATATAGACCTAAATTATATGGGCGATAATGGATTTAGAGTCACAAACAAAGGCAGAATTGGCATGGAGCTTCGCAAAAACAGCCCGGATGGTGAAAAAGTGGCTTATTTGCCAGCACTCCAAGTAAACCAAATGGTTTATACTCAAACAACAGATGCACTCACTTTATTTCCTGTATATGTGTTTTTCCAGAAATCAACCGGAGAGGTAAGCACATTGAGATCATCTAGCATGTTCGATGGTGTAATGGCTGCCCCACGTCCGCTGGGTCCAAAACAAAGCATTCAAGACATTTATTTCCCCAATGATGAAACGCTCACTTGGGAATATATTGTGGGAACTTTGAAACAATCCTCAGCATACATAACGGTTGTAAACAATATTGTAAATCAAGCTGGGTATGTGACAAATGCTCTGAGCAATCGTTTAATTTCTCAAAGCGGTTTTGATGCAATTGGCAGTGGCGAAAGGCTGGTATATGAAGTGGAAAGCACCGATGAAGGTGCTGGAATTGGTTTGATTGTTAATTTCTACAATGGAAACATACCTATTCCTGTTCTCAAAGCAGGCGAAACCACTTCACCTATTATAAAGAACGGTTACAATTATACGGTTACCGTGGATTATTTAGGAGGTGGCATAACAGATAAAGCCAATTACAAAGCTACTATAGTGGAAGGAAGCAAACGCGATGTTTCCAAGGATATTGAGTCTCTGTAATATCATTTTGTGTTTGCTCTCTCTTTCTTGTGGCAAACACGATTTTGATAATTCTGTTTATTCATCGGTTACTTTTTTCAATAACTCTAGCTACAACGTTAGCATCCATGCTGAATCTTTTAGCGGTCCGGTTTTGATAGACAAGTTGGAATCGGGAAAATCTTTTTCCGCAAAGTTCAGCCCAAGTCACAATTATGGCTCAGGCTCTGTTTTCAGCGTGGAATATTGGCACTTGGTGGCAAGCGATGCGGAATTTTCTTGCGGTGATGTTTGGACAGGTGGTATAGACCCTGAGATGCAAATATCACAGAACATTGAAGCTGGCAAGGATTATACTATTCAAATTCCGCAACCAAAAAAATTGGAATTGTGGGAATTTTTTCTCAAAATTCTAAACTCCTCCAACAAAGATTTCAAATTGAACTATTTGGGAACAACTTACAGACAAGCTGGCAATGGAGAACTGTCTGTGCCAAGCGGAAAAGTTGGAATTTATAAAATGGATTCGAGAGATGGATATGCAGAAATCACCATAACCCAATCTGAACAATACCCATTTCCAGAATTCACAGCAAAAAATGGTTATATATATGATTTTGAATTTAATGGAAATTCGGTTAAGCAAACAGGAGAGCAGAAAATAATTTTCTGATTAAAACCATGAGAAAATTTTTATATATATCCTGTTTTTTGTTTTTACAAACAATTTCCTGTTCTATGGGAACAATAGAGGTTATACCAGAAGCCACAAAATTATCAGTGCAAAACAATTCCAGTGTGCAATTGCTCAGTGTTAAATGGAACGGAACTGATTTTGGAAACATAAATTTGGGCGAATCTTCCGAAATGATTGTTTCGCATGGAGAAGGTCCTATATATTTCAGCGCAAGCAACGGCAAGCAATATCGTACGCAAGCGTACGTTTTAGGCAAAAAATACGAACATACTAAATTTCCTTTCATAGACAATACTCGTATAATAGATGTAGATACAAAGAATACTGGTATTTTAGGAGATATATTGAATGTGGATTAAACGCTCGTTTGCAATTTGCCTTGTAGTTTTGTTTTCACATCAAACAATTTGCCACGCAAAATTGCATAATAATGATTGGAAATCCCAAGCTCGCAAAGCCTCGTCTTTCGTATGGCCCATTTTCTTTGGAGGCGGAACTTTCTTTTTCACCCAAGAAGGAATAGACCAGCATTACCCTGGTTATGCGCTTTCTGGCGGTTTAACTGTTTATGCAAATGAAAAAAATGTCATAGACACCATAAATGTGTTTTTTTTCATAGACGCTTTGTATTCTTACAGGGCTTATGAGGGATTTCCAGAGGAATTGCATTACCGCATAGAAGAAACCTCCGCAGACATAGCCGCAGGCATTGGCTTTGGAAATTTATATGCAGGCGGTTATATTCAATTTCCCATAAATACAATGGTTAGAGTTAAAGAATGGACAAAAGAAGATTTTGAAGGGCTTTCAAGAAGCCCATCTTTTTCGCTTATGGGCGGACTACGCATGACAGGTAAGCATTTAGGCGTAGATTTAAGGGTATTGCTAGGGCAGGGTCCCGGTCAATTCTTAAAAAGATCCTTTGGAGAAGAACACTGGTTGGGACAAATTTCGCTGGGTTTTATGGGGAGAATTTAATTTTTTCTATATTTACTTTATATTAAGAGGTCCCTATGTATAGAATGTTTTTCTTGTTGGTTTTTTGTGCTTTTACGGCAGTAAATGCGCAATTGTTGCCGAGTTCAAAGCCCGTGCAAGCCTATATGACAGATTCTACAGGCAAACTGCTTTTAATGGATTTTGGCATCAAGCTAACTGGCATAAAAGATGTCAATACGCCTTTCTCGGTATTTAGCTCCAGACCGCTTATGATTTATTACTTTAGCCCCTTTTGTCCGCATTGCCAAAGAAGCTATGGCGGAATTCAGCAGGTGGCAAAGGAATACGAGCAAAAGGGCTTGACTAGTCTTGCCATTTCTATTGGCAGCGTTGGAAAAAAGGATATTTTAATGTTTATGGAAGAACGAAAAGCCTCTATTCCCTTTTATCAAGACTCGGACCAAGATTTTAGCAAAAAATATGGCGATGGCTACGTGCCAAGGCTCTATTTGATTTCTCCAGATGGCAAAATCGTTCGCTATACAGCCTTAGAAAACGAAAACCTCAAAGAAATTAAAGCCGACATAGAGAAACTGCTGGGGCTAGGTAAATAAACCGATAGTGAATTTATCTCAAAATCATTCTTACGCAGAATTGGCACGCAACATGGACCCTGCCTTGGTAATTGTTCTTTCTGAGCATTTGGGGTGGGTGGCAAAGCATCCCGAATCTTTTCCGCATAGCGAAAATATTTCGCAAAGCCACACAGCCTGGCTTTCTGCTCTTAGCGGATTTGCAGAAATGGAGCAAAAATTTGCAGCAAAACTGGATGAATGGCGAGAAAAATGGCAGCAGAGATTTGAAATAGAAGGACTCGCCCAAATAGTGGCTGCGGGGGCAGAGGAAATAAAAAAAAATAAAAACGCAAAGGAAATAGAGCGGCTTGCAAAGGCTCTTTATCTGAACACCGTGCATTTAATGATTGGTGATGCGCAAAAATACCTAGTCACCGTAAATAGCCGCGCAGAACTATTGCAAGAAAACATCCGCAAAATTTGGCACAAAAACTGCCCCAGCGACTCTTACTCAAAAATCCTTCCAAGCATTGAAAACTCCTTTCAAAATTACGAGGAAGCATTTTTCAGCAATATGAGAAATTCATTTTTTGAAGACCAAAAAGACTCTGTGCCCGGCATAGCCAAGCAAGAATTTTTGGAAGCAATAATGGCAAATGACAACTGCAATTTGATTTTAAATTTCTACTTTTCAAAAATATTTCGCCAAGTATCTAAAATTTCTGCTAACATATTCAAGTTCTATTCTAAAAAATGGGCTTTATATGCAAGGGGTTTTGGATGCAGGCAAAACCTTTTACCTTTGGGATAAATTATGCTTGAAATAGTCACTCTCGCTTCTACATTGCTCCTCATTGCGGTGCTTTTATATATGCAAAACAAAATTATGAAGGAATTGAAAAATATTCGTATTCCTCCTCCGCAAAAAATTGAAATTCCACCGCCAAAGGAAGTGGTTTTGGATTTGAATCCGGTTATAGAAGCAATAAAAGGCATACGCATACCAGAACCGCAAAAAATAGAGTTTCCTAAAATTGAAATGCCAAAGATTGAAATTCCCAAAATGGAAGTTCCTCCAGCAAAGGAAGTGGTTTTGGATTTGAATCCAGTTATAGAAGCAATAAAAGGCATACGCATACCAGAACCTCAGAAAATAGAGTTTCCAAAAATCGAAATTCCAAAAATCGAATTGCCGCAGGCAAAAGATATTAATATAAACACAGAGACTTTGCAAGAAATAGTCACCTTAATGCGAGTGAACCAAGCCGAATTCCAAAGCGGTTTAGAAGCCTTCCACAAAGCCATAGACAAATTGCTGGTTCAAATTCCCTCTGGCGAAAAGGAATTGGATGCCCAAAAAGAATTTATGCAAAAATTTGAAGCCGCCTTTGCAAAGGTTCAAGAGCAGGCAACAGAGGCTATGAACGATAACTCCCTTCGCCTCCAAGAAATTTTAGCTGAATTTTTGAATAAAGAGCGCGGTAATGGCTAGTGAATATAATGAATATTTGGTTAAAAATATGCAAAAAAGGATTGCATATTTCAATGATGCTGGTCTTTGCAAAGAGGCAGAATTGTTGCAGGCTAGGTTGAATTTGCTGGAAGAAAAAAACGTAGAAAAACCAATTGAGGCATCTGGGGAAACCAAGGTGGAAAATTTAGCCGCAAAAAAACTCAGCGAAACTTTAAGCGCAAAGCTAAGGGCAGAAACTCGCTATATTCCAGATTTGGAAAAACAATATATTTTAGAAAATTTAAGCAAAGCCCAAACCTTGAAAGAGCTTGAACCCTTGCGAATATCTTATATAGAAAGGCTGGTGAAAATAAATCGCGCAAAAACCAGCAAAGAAATTGCATTTGTCCCCGAAAGCGACACAGAAGCAGGTCCATACAACAATGAAAAAATTTTCTGCGAAGCCCTGCGGTTAATTCACTCTCAAGATCCGCTTTGGATAGAAGACTTAAAAGAGCTGTATTTTTCCATTATGCCTTTTAGTTCCTCGGTGGCGGTTTCTAAATCTCCGTTGTAAATGGTATATTGATATTTGCCTTTTGTGCTTGCAAACTCCATTTCTTTTTTTGCATTTTCCATTCTAATTTTTATCGCTTCTTCTGTTTCTGTTTTGCGGTCGCGAAGCCGTTTTTCCAAGTCTGCCAAACTAGGCGGCAAAATTAAAATACCTATTGCCTGCGGATAAATCTTGTCAAAATTGATTTTCCCAAAAACATCCAAATCAAAAGCGACATCTCTGCCTTCCGAAAGTTTTTGCTCCACAAAAAATTTGGGAGTTCCATAATAATTGTTATGAACTTTATTCCATTCAACAAGTTCATTCTGTTCAATCATTTTCTTGAATTCTTCTTCTGTTTTAAAAAAATAGTGTGTGCCTTCTATTTCTCCAACACGAGGCTTTCTAGTTGTTGCCGAAACTGAATAAACCACATTCGGAAAATCAGGCATAACCCTATTTATGAGCGTAGTCTTACCCGCCCCGCTCGCCGCGCTGAATACGAATAATGTGCCGGACATATAGGGGAATATAGGAAAATCTTTTGTCAGAACCCCGATGACCCCGATTTTTTGAATTTACCCGATTGCTCATTTTTCCAGCTACCCATGTATGCAAAAATTGCACATATGCTATGGTGATGGCGTGGAACGAAGGCTGGGAATGTGGAGGTTTGGTAGGGTCGTACCTTGTAGTGCAGGCAGGTTTCAAATTTTCTATATTTAATTCTAACAGAGCCTCCCACGCCTAGTCTTTGCTTGCAAGGAATGCGAAACTCGGGGGGTCTCTTTTTATTATATCCATTTATGTTTCCCTTAAAAACGGAGAAGTTTTTATGTTTAAGCCTTATGGCTGTGCAGATTTGTCTATTTTTGCTGCCCCGACTGCTAACCACACAGTTGATGCTATTGGCTGTTACAGGTTTAACCGCTATATCCGGCTGTTGCAAAATGATACTGAAAAGGAAATTTCTTTTGACAGGGTTATGAGTTTCTATAAATGGGAAGAGAATTTGAGATTTTTTCTCTTTAAGGTTATTAGTTTTATAGAAATTGCTTTTCGCTCTGCCGTGGTTTATGAAATGTTTGCAATAACCAAAGACCCTTTTTGGTATATGGAAAAATCTTTGTTCAAAGATAAACTTTACGAGAATAATTTGCGAGAAATAGAAAAGTCTGTAAAAATTGCTGGTGATAGAGATGTTTTGGATTTTCGCAGGCAGTTTGGCAAAGAAGCTGCTTTGCCCTGCTGGATTCTTGCGGAGTTCGTATCTTTTGGCAAGTGGTCGCGTTTGCTTGGGAGTTTGAAAAAAAGAGTACAGATTAGAATAATTGCAAATAGACTTGGCATTTTGCCCGAAAATTTGGTATCGTGGATTCGCTCTCTCGCTACTTTGAGAAATCTTTGTGCTCATCATTCTATTCTTTGGAATAGGCATATTCCAAATTCTCCGAATGGGAAGATTATTGAGGAACAGGGCTGGAATAGAGATTTGCTCGGTTCTCGTCTGTTTGTCATTTTAGCGTTTCTTAACAGGCATTTCAGCAAGAGAGAAGATTTTTTGTTTGAGGTTAATAAAATCATAGAGAAATGCCCTGAATGTAATTGCAGGGCAATGCTTGGCATTTCGCCGGATTTTATTGCTTGTTGATGATGTCATAAAACCGTTATTCTCATTTTTCTTTCCACTTACTTTCACCCACCAAAACCTTCGGGAATAAGGCTTGATTGGTTCTGCACCACCACGGTGCAAATTTTCTTTACCCACCCACAACCCAAAGCAACACCGCTTGCCTTTCGGCTAGCGGTTGGCGCGTAAAAACGTCTTCAATCCTGCAAGCACCGAACACTATACAAGAAGCTCTTATCTTCGCTGTAGTATTCCATGTACTCGTAGCGGTAGTTCATGTCCCTGTAGTAAGCGTAGGTGTTACTGCCCCACGTGGCAGTCCACCAGCGACCGCTGTTGCCGACATAGTAGAAATAGCCCTCGTAATCGCCGTAGCCGCCCGGCAGGGCAGAAAAGCCATACTTGTCATTGCCGTTGCCATTGACGCGCCACTCGCTAGTCGCTTTCAAATACTTTGCTGCACAACGCCTGCAACCATTGCTACTCTCAACGTAATTTTCTAGCTCTCCCCATTCTGCGATACTAGGTATGTGCCAACCGCTGGGGCATATACCTTGATACTTAACATCAGAGTAGCACGAAGATTTTTCACAATTCATTGCTGTTTCCCAATCGTACAATCTGCCATATTTAGCGCAGTTGGCAGGCTCATTGTCGTAGCAATAGCCACCTTCAACATCGCAGTTCAAATTCTCCGCCATCCATACTTGTTTTCCTATCTGAACGGTTCTGTAATCGCTTATATTGCAAGAACCGCCTGTATATTCAACGCTAGACGAGCTGACAGGATGGGAACCGCTGGAATAGGGATTATATTCATCGCCACACGTCATGCACGGCAACTTATCAAGGTCGTTGCTGCAACCTAAAATTGCAATGGTTGCAAATGCCGTAAATAAAAGTTTTCTCATAGATTTACCCCGAAGTTGAAGCCAAGTGTTTTATTGTTCAAGTACTTGTTCACACCAGCAAGACCATAGTCGTAAAACGCACCTATGTAGAACCTGCCTATGTCAAAGCCAATGCCAGCATTCCAGCCGTAGTCAATGCCATCAAAAACATCGTAACCACTGGCTAGGCAATAGCCAGCATACGGACCAGTGTTGAGCCTGAACGCAGATAACTTGAGCGAAAGCAGCAAGGGAAGCTCAATATAGTGAGCGGTTATGGAACCTCCCTTGTCTTTCATTCCCTTTTGGATATACATAAGACTAGGCTGTATGTGAAACCAACTTACGGGTGCTAAATCCAACTTTAAACCAAGCTGCATCCCGACAATATCGCCGTAATCGCCGCAATCTTCGTCGTGACAAATATAAGTGTGCGATAAATTTAAACCCGTCATAATGCCGAAAGACATCAGTTTCCTCTTGACCTTTTCCTCGCCCGAATCATTTTTCGCAACTTCATTCGCAGGTACAAATGGAGGTTCATAAGGCTCATCAACAATGGCTGTGGGCTGTGGTAGCGAGTGCGGTGCGCCAAGCATTTTTTTGAACAAATCAGCAGCATTCTCGTTTATGATGTCACGCAAGCCGGCAATGTCTTTGGATTCGCCCGTAAAAGAACCCATCAAATTTCCGCTTACGACACTGTATAATTCCACCTTTATAGTTAAATTCTCATTAAACCGCCCTATTCGCCCCTGAGACACATAGTCTGCGCTAACCTTCCTCCCCAATTCAGCAAGACAGCTAGCCTCCTTGCACGCCTTCACTGTGTTATCCAATGAACCGAGAAAAGCGACTATGCTCTCCGTGGTCATCACGCCGAATTTCTCGGCAGGCAGAACATTAACCGCCGTCTCGCGTAACCTATCGGTTAGATAAGTCAACTCTGAAAACCCTATGGAATCGCGGTCATCCAGAGTGTTGATAATGGCAACTCGCTCCTGCATCTGCCCATAGGCGGCAATGGCGAGAAATAGCAAAATGAAAAAGCGTTTATTCATATCGCTTTGCTCCTACATAATTTGGGTAATTTCTGTTTAGTATAAAATGGGGGGGGGGGGGGGGGGGGGGCAGAATGGCTTCTATTGCGATTCTAATGCCCCTAGAATCCCGATACGCGGCTTGGGGGTTGTTTTTCGACCCCTGAAAATGAAAGGGCTTATTCGGCACGTATGGGGCATTAAAATGCAAATCGGGAAAAATGATTTTAGAGCTTGCGGTGCAAGCCTTGCCAAAAATTGTTTTATTGCCGAAAAGCATATTGGATGTAAATATAGTAAATTTTTTGGAATTATGCATTTTAGTTCTTTAAGATATAGCTTTTTTTAGAATTCTGCTTGATACTCAATAATTTACAGAAATACTTATCATTCAATTCTTTGCATTTTACTATATAAAATTTTATATTTGTATGCTTTAAACCATCTTTTTTAATTATCAATTTCCTGTTTTTACCTATACTAATGTTATTCGCTCTTAAACCTTTTTCACATTCTTCCAATAACTGATATTCCTCTTTATCTAAATTTTTTATGCCTGATAATTGTAGAACAAAAGCAACAAGGGTTAATTCATAAGAATTTGCACAATTATAACAATTTTCAATTTTAGCTGCTAAATTATCAGAATCAATATTATTTAATGGTTGGTCTTTTATCTCTATGGCGATTACTTTATAATTTTTATATTTATAAACACAATCAGCATTATGATTCTTGCCGCATAGACATTCACCTTCATAAAATATTTTATTTTTGTTTGCAAAAGTGGCATAATCTTTATCCTTGCAATTCCAATTACGAGTACTCTTATTTTCTGCTATGCAACGTTCACATAAAGAACATAAATTACGAGAACCAACAAAACTTTCAGAAGGATTAATCATATTACTATCGATCCGGCAAGAATTTCTTAGCGTTGTAAAAGGATTCAAATATAATATCTTTGCCCTTATTCTTGATATGTTTTACATCTTTTATAGTTCTTTTTTTCTGATCCGCAAAATAAAACCTTGCTTTATCAGAAATGCCTTTTGCCTCTGCAAATTCCTGTAACGCATCAATAAGAGTCGCACTATGGGTTGTTAATAGGATAGGAATGCTATTATCCACCAAAGTTATCAAAATTTTTGCCAACCTAATTTGCCATTCTGGATGTAAATGATTTTCCGGCTCATCTAAAATCAATAAGTGTTCTGGCAACAATAATCCGAGTTTTGCCATTTTTTGCAAAATACCAAGCATCTTTTCACCAGAAGCCATATTACTAACATAAAGTTTATTATCCGTGCCTTTATGAACGAAAAAGAAATCTTGTTTGTCATCTATATAAACTAACTCGCCCCCTAAGATGCAAGAAAGTTCCTTGTAAACTTGATTACAAATGTTAGATTCCGTATTATTGACACTATTATCAGTAAGCTTAGTTGTTATATCATTCCAATGAAATGGTAAACCAATATTATCTGCAACTTGCAAAATCAATGGGGTCTCAATAAAAGTCGCGTCTAAAAAGATGCACTGTTCCAAGTCATCGCCAATATCATCAATAACCAATCTATCAGAAAAAGGTAAAGTTTCAACATTATTTGAAATATGATATTTAAGATTATTGCCATTATTATCCAAAAAAACTTCAGCTATTTCGTGACTGTTTAAAGAGTTAACCTGTTGCCTAAACATTTTTTGGTACATAAATCTCAAAGATTGCTCAATCTTATCATTTCTATCAACAGTAGTAAATTCATTCAATAAATCGTTCAATAATTTTTTAGCAGTTGATTTACTCTTATTTTTCAAGCCTGAAAAAGAATCTACGAGCGCAATATTGTGGTTTATCAATTCCCTTGCTTGTTCGTATTCGTTATTTTTCAAAAACTTCGTAAGGGATTCTTCAAATGAACGACCGAAATGGCTCATAAGCTTTTCCATATCATCAGGTTCTTCGAATAACGACCTTTTTCGCATGACTATGACTTCCAAGTCATTTCTCATACTATGAAATATTGACCTGCGTAAACTATGTATTAACGTTTTTCTGTGTTCGTAAGCTATATTATCACAATCACTAATAGATTTAATTATTGTATAAATAGTTTTGCCAATAGTGCTTTTTCCAGTGCCATTTGGACCAGCAACAACATTCAGTCCGGTTAAACCAACCTTAGCCTCTTTTATATAACCAACATTTTTTAATGCTATCTGCATACTAAGCCTCATACATAAGAAAGCAATATAGAAATTTCCAAATTTTTCTACCTTCTCCTAAATGAAAACAAATTTTCACGAACAGGATTCCAAAATCATAGCCCCCACGTATGCAAAGGCAAATGTGGACTTCACGCACGGGAAGGGTGCTTTGCTTTTTGATAGCAAGGGGAAAGTGTATTTGGATTTTGCAAGCGGAATATCCGTCAATGCGCTTGGGCATTCTCACCCTGCCATAAAAAAAGCCATAAAGGAGCAGAGCGAAAAGTTTTCGCACATTTCAAACTTATTCCCAAACTCACCGCAAATAAAACTCGCTCAAAAAATGCTTTCGCTAACAAAGTTTGGCAAAGAAAAAGGCAAAGCATTTTTTTGCAACTCTGGTACAGAGGCAAATGAAGCTGCCATAAAGTTCGCTAGAAAATATTTTCATAATAGTCGCATTGAAATAATAGCATTTGAAAACGGTTTTCACGGACGCACCTACGGCGCGCTTGCCGCAACGGGGCAAGAAAAGCTGAAAGAAGGTTTTGGTCCAATGCCCGCTGGATTCAAGCACGTGGAATGGAACAATGCGGAAGAATTGCAAAAGGCAGTTGGCAAAAATACAGCGGCAATAATGCTTGAGCCTGTGGTTGCGGAAGGCGGCGTTTTGATGCCTTCAAAAAAATTCATAGAAACGATAAACCAGCTTAAAAAGCAAAGCGGTTGCTTGGTTATAGCAGACGAAATTCAAATTGGGTTTGGGCGTTGCGGAGCAATTTCCTGCTCGGAGCTTTTTGGCATAAATGCGGATATCGCAACTTGGGCAAAATCTTTGGGTGGAGGCTTGCCGCTCGGCTTGGTGCTTATGAGCGCAGAAATTGCGCAGCGCCTAAAACCCGGCGACCACGGAACCACCTTTGGCGGAAACCCCATAGCTTGCGCCGCTGGTCTTGCCGCTTTGGAGATTATTTCAAAACCTAAAACTCTCTCAAATGTAAAGGAGCGTTCTTTGCAACTGAAAAACGGCTTGGAAACCCTCGCGAAAAAACACCCCTGCCTCGGCAAGGTTCGCGGCTCTGGCTTGCTGCTCGGAATTGAGTGCAAAAAACCTGTTGCAGACGTAATTTCCGCTTGCAGGGAACAAGGTTTGCTCATTTTACGCGCCGGAACAGATGTTTTGCGCTTTTTGCCCCCGTTTATTGTGACAAAAGCACAGGTAAATGAGGCTTTGAGGAAGTTGGATAAAGCGGTTCAGACAATTTCTATATTATAAACAAACATACCATACATATATGTATTATATGTATATAAAAATGGAGATTTCTATGAAAAACCGCAAGTTTGAGACGCTTCAGCTGCACGCTGGTCAGGAAAAACCAGATCCAACCACAGACGCAAGGGCAGTGCCCATTTACGCAACAACCTCTTATGTGTTCAAGGATTGCGCACAAGCAGCAGGGCGGTTTGCCTTGACGGAGGGCGGTAATATTTACACTCGCTTGATGAACCCAACATCGGACGTGTTTGAGCAACGGATTGCGGCTCTTGAAGGCGGTGTAGGTGCTTTGGCAACCTCTTCGGGTGCGGCTGCGGTGACTTATGCTATACAAAATATTGCGACCGCTGGGCACAATATAGTATCCGATAAACGCATTTACGGCGGAACATATAACCTTTTTGCCAATACCCTGCCAGACTTAGGCATAACCACAACATTCGTGGATGGCAGCGACCCTAAAAATTTTGAAAAAGCCATTAACGAAAAAACAAGGGCATTGTTTGTGGAATCGCTTGGAAATCCCAATTCAACCATTGTTGACATAGATGCGCTTGCGGCTATCGCTCACAAGAACGGCATTCCGCTAATTGTGGATAATACCTTTTCCCCACCAAACTTATTCCGCCCCTTTGAGCATGGCGCAGATGTGGTTGTGCATTCCGCCACCAAATTCATAGGCGGTCACGGAACGGTTATAGGCGGCGTGATAGTGGACTCTGGAAAATTCAACTGGGCGGCAAACGATAAATTCCCAGGTTTGTCTAAACCGAACCCCAGCTATCACGGAGTAGTCCTAACCGAGGCTGTGGGAAATCTCGCCTATATAATAAAGATTCGGGTTACCTTGATGAGAGATACAGGCGCAACCATAAGTCCTTTCCATTCCTTCCTTTTCCTCCAAGGCTTGGAAACCCTATCTTTGCGAGTGGAACGCCACGTGGAGAATGCGCTCAAAGTGGTGGAATATCTGAGCAAGCATCCAAAGGTGGAATCCCTTAACCATCCCTCTTTGCCAGAACACCCAGATAATGCTTTGTACAAAAAGTATTTCCCAAAGGGCGCAGGCTCCATTTTCACTTTTGAAATCAAAGGCGGCGCGGAGCAGGCAAAGAAATTCATAGACAAGCTGGAATTATTCTCCCTCCTTGCAAATGTGGCAGATTCCAAATCTCTGGTTATACATCCTGCAAGCACAACACATTCCCAGCTCAACGAAAATGAACTTTTGGAACAGGGCGTAAAGCCAGGTACCATTCGGCTTTCCATTGGCACTGAGCATATTGACGATATTATCGCCGATTTGGAGCAGGCTTTTGGGGGGTAAGTGATTTATATTTTTTGAACCAAAACTCTTGCAAAACATTCCTTACCATTCGTGTAGGGAGTGTATCTCTTATCTTGAACTATTTTGTATCCCTTTTCCAACAACCCATTTAGTATAGGGCGAGCAGATACGGCAAAAGGTTTTTTATAGTCACTGGGGATATAACAATTTTCAACTAACAATGTTTTTGAATCGTCATATTCTTTATATTTTTCGGGAATTTCTTTCAATGGCATTATTTTTAATTGTTTATATTTCGGTCTGTTTTTTATAGGGATATTTGTAAACCAATAGCCTGCCGCTCGTGTAAGTTCCTTTTTAGGCGTTAAAAACCAATCCACTTCATTGAATCCTGCCCATACTTTATTCTCCTTGAAATAATGAATATATGCCGAATTTATAGCATTAGATATATTGGATATGATTAAAAACTGCTTGCCGCTTTTAATGACTATGTCCCAATACTCTATCATTTTTGAAAAGGGAGGGTTGGTGCAAACTATGTCCGATTCTTCTTTAAGAATTTTTATTGACAACGGGTCATCAAAACTGCCCGTATAACCTCTTGGGTATTCTTTTATTTCCTTGAACCCATTTTTTGTGAATATATAAGTGAATACATAACCTTTCGCACCCTGATTAAATATATCCAATCCGCCTCCATAATGAGTGCAAATAAGTTTTTCCAATCCAAGCTCATTGAAATTCTGCAAAAAATACAAAGCAAACGCAGATGTATTTCTATTCTCTGTATCAACTGCGTCATCGCAGTTGCAATAAACAACTTTATTTTTCCATATACTTTTACTATACATTGACAGTTCTTTTTCAACATCTTCATATCTGGTATAAAACTCGTCATTATTCGCTTTTTTTGCCTTTTGCATTATAGCTTTAGGAGACAGCCCCCTATCTTCAAGTGATGGCGTTGTTTTCTTTACAATTTTCACTACATGCTTTTTATTTTCCTCTTTGATATAAATTTCTTTCATAAATAATTTATGAGACTTAATAAATTTGACATAACCCATAAATAGGGCATCGTTGCAAAAATATATTTCCTTGGTTGGGTCCTCTCGGAGTGAGTGGAATTTTTCTTTAATGGCTTTTTCCACCTGAGCCATATCCTTAACCTCGCAGGCAAACAAATACTTGTAAATATTGTCTTTTGACTTGCCTGTCATATTATTATATTCTTTCAGTCGCCGTTCAAGGTCGTTGGTCTTGCCAATTTTGCATTTTGAAGGTTCCAGCGATGCCTGAACGATGTAAATATACTCTTGCATTTTTTCTCCAGATTGAAAATGTAGAAAATTACTATATTCCATAATAATTCTGAGGTAACCAATGAAACTAAGAGTTAAAATTTCCCTACTGATGGGAATAGTCGTTTTGGCAAGCACTGTTGCCTTGCTTCTTGCTGTGGGGTTCAAAGTTAGCAGTGCTATGGAAGAATCCTGTTTAAACTTCCTAGCCAGCGAAGCAGACACCGATGCTAAATTATTAAAATCCATGGTGGATGGCCAGCTCGATATACTTGGGGAAATTGCCGGCAGGGCAAGGACCAGAACTATGGATCCCAATACTGTGCCAGTAACTTTGAGACCAGATGTTGCGCGTCTCAATGCCCTTGATTTAGCAATGGTAACCCCGGAAGGGACTTCTTATTATGTGCGGGATAACTCAACGCTTGATATAAAAGACAGATCCTATTTTAAGCGAGCTATGGCTGGGGAAAGAAATGTTGAAACTCTCATTAGCCGTGCCACGGGCAATCTCGTTGCAATTTTTGCTGTGCCTATAAGAAAAAACGATGAAGCAAACGCGCCTATTATAGGCGTGCTGATTGCTCGCAAGGATGGCGCATCGGCTATTTCCAACCTTGTGACAGAGTTGAAGTCATTGTACAAAAGCGGCTACTCCTTTTTGATAGACCAGGAAGGAACCGTAATAGCCCATAGAAACAAAGACTTAGTGAATAAGCAGTTCAACCCCATAAAAGAAGCTGATAGAGACCCTTCGCTTAAGCCCTTGGCAGAAATAGTAGCCACCGCACTCAAAAAAAAACACGGTGGCTCGGAGTACGATTACGAGGGCAAAAAACTCATAGGCATATATTCGCAGGTTCCCGGCTATCCCTGGACAATTTTCCTCAACACAGAGAAGCAAGAAGTGGAAGAAACCCTATCTCAAATAATTGAGGTTATGGTTTTGATAGGCTTTATCTGCTTTGTAATTGCAATTATCATTGCCATCATAGTTGGGAAATCCATTGCAAACCCCTTGGTTCACATGGTTGAGGCATTTAAAAACATAACCCAGGGTGAGGGGGATTTAACCCAAACAATTCCTGTGCAGTCCAAAGACGAAACTGGTGATTTAGCGGGCTATTTCAACAAGCTGATGGATGTGCTCAGAAAACCCATAAGCGAGGCAAAGTCAATAGTCAACCATTTGGTATCTGTTTCCGAAGACCTGTCTTCTGTGAGCGGTTTGCTTGAAAACGGCAGCCAAGAAACTCTTCAACAAAGCAAAGCTGCAACCAACACAACAGAACAAATGTCGGCAAACATAAACGCCATGACAACTGGAGCGGAAGCAGCATCTATGAACGCTAACGAGGTGGCGGGCGCGGCAGAGCAAATGAGCACAAATATGAACACCATCGCCTCAGCGGTAGAAGAGATGAGTTCAAGCATAGCCCAAATATCCAACAATGCAGGCGAGGCGCACAAGGTCTCCGTGGAGGCTACAAACAAAGCTGCCAATGCCACAAACGTTATGGGTGAATTGAGTGCCGCAGCTAAAGAAATAGGGCATGTAACCGAAGTGATTAAAAAGATAGCAGATAAAACCAACTTATTAGCTCTGAATGCCACCATAGAAGCTGCTTCTGCTGGCGAGGCAGGCAAGGGCTTTGCCGTGGTGGCGGGCGAAATAAAAGAGCTTGCCAACCAGAGCGCAGAAAGCGCAGACGACATAGCAAGACGCATAGAGAGCATACAATCTGGCACGGACAAAGCGGTGAATGTGATACACGATGTGTCTGATATAATAGTGAAAATAAATCAGAGCGTTGAATCCATATCGGGTCATGTTAGCCAGCAAACAATGGCGAGCAACGAGATAGCGAACAATGTTGCACAAGCGAACACAGGCGCAAAGCGCGTTGCCGGTGCAATAGGCGAGGTAGCCAAGGGAGCAAACGCTGTTTCAAAGAACGCAGGCGAAGCCGCAAGAGGAGCGCAAAATGTAAGCTCAAACGTTGCCGGCATGAATCGTGCAGCAACAGAGAGTTCGCAAGAAGTTTCGCGAGTGAAACATAGCGCAGACAAACTATCAAAAATGGCGGGGCAGTTGCATACGGCTATGGATAAGTTTAAGGTGTAAGCGATTTACTATATTTACACCGCTCAAACTAATTCAGAGGTAACCTATGAAACTAAGTGTTAAGATTTCCCTGTTGATGGGGATAGTCGTTTTGGCAAGCACTGTTGCTCTGCTCGTTGTGGTGGGGCTTAAGGTCAGCAGTGCAATGGAGGAATCCAGTTTAAACTTTTTAAGCAGCGAAGCCGATACCGATGCCAAGTTCTTGAAATCTATGGTGGACGGTCAGCTCGACATACTTGGGGAAGTTGCCGGCAGGGCAAGGACCAGGACTATGGACCCGAACACCGTGCCGAAAACTTTGAAGCCCGATGTTGAACGCCTCAATGCCTTTGATTTGGCAATGGTCACCCCAGAAGGAGACACTTATTTTGTGCGTGGCAACCCCATTAACATAAAAGACCACTCATATTTTAAGCGGGCTATAAACGGAGAAAGAAATATAGAAATGATAGTCATAAATGGCAAGCTCGTTGCGATTTTTGCCGTGCCCATAAGAAAAAACGATGAGGCAAATGCGCCCGTGATAGGCGTGTTGCTAGCCCATAAAGACGGTGCATCGGCTATCTCCAACCTTGTGACAGAAGTGAAATCGGTGTACAAAAGCGGTTTCCCATTTTTGATTGACGAGAAAGGAACCATAATAGCCCATAGAAACAAAGACTTGGTGAATAGGCAGTTCAATCCCATAAAAGAAGCCGAGAAAG
>Ga0268262_10001450_pt1 | contig 29389 bp, 29 predicted proteins | sample TergutNc150P3_FD_190354 | JGI IMG/M metagenome (GOLD analysis project Ga0268262, IMG submission 190354) | Nasutitermes corniger P3 segment gut microbial community from laboratory colony in Florida, USA - Nc150 P3 (SPAdes) (version 2) | ecosystem: Host-associated > Arthropoda: Insects >... | reverse complement strand
ATTGATGTTGAGCCAAAGAATGAGACGAGCCGTGAAATTTTTGACTTTTTCAAATCTCAAGATGAACCTATTGATTTAATAGAGATCCAGAATAATTTCCCGCAATATATTAAGAATATTTATGACTCATATTACAATAATATGGAATTATATGAAAAATTAAGCATATACATGAAAGCCGGGTTAGCCGGAATTAACGAATCTTGGAAAAACGCTTTATACTTTACAGAACTTTTGTTCAAATATGAACCTACTGTTGCATCAACCGAAATTCTTGGAAATTTCAATGCATACAATATAGTATATATGATTAAAAAATTAAATGAGATCGGCGAAAAATTTTTTTTGGAAGATTCAACAGTATATTATCTTATCAAAAGAAGAAATGAAGCCTATGAAGATAAACCTGCAGATAGAGAGTTTGATAAACTCGTTGAGCTTTGGGAATATAATGTAAAAGGTAAAAGATAAAATTTCAATAAAAATACCAATAGATAATATCAAGAAATATCATTAAAATAAAAAAATAGGTAAAAATTTTAAAAACATAATAAAAAATTTTCTTCATTCTCTGTTTTCCTGTTTTTCCGCTATCCTGTATGATATTACCGAAACATTCTAAAAACATTATACGGGCAGCAGGATGCAGCCCCTACGATGTCTTATATTACCGAAACATAAAACAATTCCCAAATATATATTCAAGTTTTAATCGGCTGATGTATTGTTACCTTCAATCTTTTGTTGATCATCAATCTTATTATCTTTTTTCACATCATCAATTATTTTAGCATTACCTGCAACACTCTCAAGTACCGATTTTTCATTTAAAATATGATAATTGTCATTATGGTGATTGATATACTGCTTATAATCCGTCACCGTATCTGAGGTATTGCTTTCTCCGGAATGAGCATTTTCGCCTAAAACATTCAGCGTAGCCATTATCAACTTAAAATTATAGTTATCTACATAAGTTCTAATGATAGTTTCAGCTTTCTCAAACTCCTCATGAAGAAGATAGTTAGCGACCCTCTGCTCCTTTCTAAATTTAGAACTCTTCTCTGCTTTTTTTTCAAATGGAGCTATATTTGACGCATCATTATCTTTATTATCTGCAGATGAAGTTTTGCTGTCAGTTGATTGACCTTGAGTTTCGCTTTCATGCTCTTCATATGTTTTATTCATCTCGGCGATATAACCTTTTTCATCTTTATCTACAAATCTTTTAAAGAAATTTCCGCCCTTTTCATTTTCTGTCTTAAACATCTGATTATAAATCTTTAGTTTTGTCTTTCCATCCTGACTTGAATATAGCGATATAAAGGCATATCTTTTAGCCCTTCTTGCAAAATCTATAGCCTCCATATACTTATATATTTTATAAGAATAGAGCTTAGGATAAGCCGCTTCGCCTGATACATATAAATTTCTTGCAAGGGCTCTATCGCGATATCCGAGAGTAAGATAGTGTTTTGCAGAATTATTTTTTGCTTTAATAATATCAGAGGCAAATTTTTCCAAAACATTCTTTGAATCTTCAAGATAATGTTCTGCCAATATCGACTCATACAGCGCAGACATATCTTTCTGAGAGCTATAGACTTCATCAAATGCCCTCTTATAATTAGCCTGTAAATAGGCTATCTCTGCATTAAAATGTTTCTGATAAATAGTAAAAAGAACATTTCTTTTCTCAGCATTAAAATTAGTGACACATATATCAATAAAATCAATAAACATCCTGTTCTCTTTTAAAATTTTTTCAACGTAGGTTTGGTCAATACCTGCAAAAGAATCTGTAAAACCAAAAATCAGTATAATTGCTAATGGTAATAAATATTTTCTGATCTTCATTACTTCTTATCCCCTTGATATAAAATACTCTTTATTGCAGCATCTTGTCATAAATATGAATACCTGTATTATATATCGACCATAATAAGCTAATATAAACTCTTTTTATTGTAAATCAAAAATTAAAGATATATATCTATATAAAAACATATAATTTAAATATGTAATTTATGTTAGAAGTTCAATCTTTACTCTGTTTTTATATTGACATTATTAAACAACATAAGAATTTACATAATATTATTACAAATAACTTTTTACGGTATATATTATGGAATCCGAATTATCCAAACAGTCTGAAGCTAATGTCCTCATAGTAAAAGGAAGATTTAAGTCCAATGTAATAAATCAGTACGGTCTTTTTTTGCTGACTTTTAATGCTATGAAAAGGATTGATAATCAGCAGGTAATTGTCACCTCTTACTCTGATATATATGATTTAGATCCAAGCACTCCATGGAATAAATTTGAGGAATATATAGTAGATCGCAAGTGGAAAGGGAATTTTATCAACAGCATAACCGCATCTATATCCGACGCCTTTAATAGACTTCCGGAAGATGAAAAAGCCATGTCTCGACTCTATGAAAGCGTATATAATTATAACTATGATCAAATGGACGTCATAATATACGATATACTAAACCGTATATTCCACGACAAAAACTTGACATTAGAGACTCTTATTCAAGAAATATCACAGCAGGAGCTTCAAAATATTAGAGAAAACAGATCAAAACCGCAAAAGCGGGAAGAAGAAACCCAAGATGAAAAAAAGGATGATAGTCATGTAATTTTAAAAATTAAACCTGTTTTAGCGCCTCTAAACGGGAAACCTATTTATGAACTGCGCGTAGGCGACAGAATAATGGTTAAAATTATACCCGCATCAAATAAAGAGAACTATTATATAGAACTTAATAAGCTGCGAGATGAAAATCAAATTATAAAACCAATACCTGCTAAAGTGATTGATATAAAATCATCATCAAATAAAGATAATCCCATTGAAATCCTTGCAGAGATAATGCCCGGAGTTTATGGACTCTGTTTGGAAGATGAAAAATTGATTAAGCTTAAATTATATGACCCTGAAGCAGATACTTCACTCAAAGAAACCAAAAAATTATCATCAGCAAAAAACAGTTCGTCTTCAAATAAAAAAGGCGGTATAAGTAAAAGCGTCGTTATTATGATTATGTTTTTAATATTTGTACTTTTAGTATTTATAATATTGATTATGATTGGATGGTAATAATTACTTAAAGTATATAATATGGCAAAGGAAATATCACTTATCGGATGCGGCAGAATAGGTTTTATTCTTGAAAATGATAAATTAAGGAATAAACCCTGTACCCACTTTGGAGGGGCATCTTCTGCAGGTTTAAAATTCACATCAGCGTGCGATATAAACAGGGATAGATTAAAAAAATTCGGACTAAAAGCCAATATACGGGACAGCGGACTGTTTACCGATTATAAAACTCTTCTAAAAAACAGAACTCCCGATTTATTAGTAATCTCAACATGGACAAATACTCATGGAGATATAGCGCTTCAGGCAATAGACCGCGGCGTAAAAATAATTGTATTGGAAAAACCTGCAGCTTCATCGCTTACATTAACAAAAAAAATTATATCCGAATCAAAAAAAAATAACTGCTCAATTATTGTCAATCATGAAAGACGATTTGACGCCAGATATAATAAAGTTAAGGATATGATAGACCGAGGAACAATCGGCGATATAAAGACAGTCAATGCAAGAATGCTCACCGGACCATATAGAGGGAAATCATATATTGAAGAAGGCGGCGGACCTCTGCTTCATGACGGAACTCATCTTGTGGACATTATCCGTTTTTTCTTTGGGGATATAGCTGCTGTTCAGGGAGAATTTAAACGATACACAAGAAGTTACGGCTTTGAAGATTCGGCATCGGCATGGTTACAGAGTAAAGACGGGGTAGATATTTTCTTAGAAGCAGGCGGAGGGAGAAAGTATTTTCAATTTGAGCTTGAGATATGGGGTACTGAGGGTAAAATTTTAATCGGTAACGGATACAACAGACTCTTTATGAAAAAAAAATCTAAACTCTACACGGGATTTAACGACCTCCATGAAACAAAATTCCCTGCCGTAAATCAGAAAAACTGCTTTACCGAACTGTACAAATCGGCAGCATCTATGCTCAAGTGTAAATCTGTTACTAATATATCAGGCATTGATGACGGATACAAGGCTCTTGAAATTATTCATGCAATCTATTACTCGTCGCATCTTGGGAGAAAAAAAATAGAACTGCCAATAAATCCGGGATGTATAGACTTAAAGAGAATTTTTGGAATTAGATAATTAGTTAATATTTTTGTCGGTGAAAAATAATATACTATCTGAAAAGCTATGTAACTTTTATTGCAAAGGTAAGAGAGTACGAGAAAAAGAAACCGCTTGAAGAAGCAATAAGATTAGCAGTAAAATATTGTATAAAAAAAGATATATTGGCAGATTATTTTAAGAAGAATGCGCAGGAGGTAATAAAGATGCTGACGATTGAATACTCATTAAAAGACGCTATTGCAGGTGCCCGCGAAGAAGGTATGGAAAGAGGCATTGAAAAAGGCAAAGAAGAAGGTCAAAAGTATGTTCTGGGACTTCTGGAACAGGGTTTGACCTATGAAGAGATAAAAAAGAAAATAGAGAAAAAATCGAAGAATAAACGTGGATAGTCTTGAACCGCGATTTCCACAAAATTTTCAGGATTACCGGGATTTTGCTTCACTGAACTGTAAGTAAAAAATTTTTTATCCACACGCAAAATTTCTGCGTTCGATGTAGGGACTGCCGCCCTCGCCAGACCGCGTGATACATCTATGGGTCAGAGCCAATATCATAAACTTAAGGTATTACAGCATAAATTTTGCCCGTAGGGCATTCATATCAATAGTAACAGCATAATAATAAACAAATGGGGCTGTCCAAAAATTTACTTATTGGACAGCCCCTTCTCCTTAAAGCTTATAGTTTATGATGTTGGGTCAGAGCCTTTTATAGACTCTTTTTCACACTCCCCACTCCCTAAAAGTTTAATCTCCGCTGCAGCAAACGCTGTACAAATCAACATTGTCGGACAATATCGGACCCTTTGACCATGTAATGCCGTCTGTAGAATATGCGCATACATTCTCGCCTACAGCTACAAATTTACCATTGCCATAGCAAACACTGCTCCAATCGGCGACATAGGGCATTGATTTTGCATTCCAACCATTTCCATCAGTAGAATAGGCAACTGCTCCTGTGATGCTTGGCTGTACCGTGGTTCCTGATATATTCGAAAGCAAGAGGCGCGTCAATGCAGGCATAAATGAAGCCTGAATGATTTCGTATGAAGAGTATGCGACTCTATTGCTCTTGACCGTAGTACGGGCAAATAGACGCAATGATTCGGTCAAAGATGACACAGCTACAAACCTGCCATTTCCATAACATACGCTTTCCCAATATTCGTTTGCATTGACTGCTGAGAAAGTCCAACTGGTTCCATTCGTAGAATATGCTGCCATAGCCATAGGTAAGTCATAGAAAGCAGTAGAAATGCCACCAAAACTCACTGCTACAAACTTACCATTGCCATAGCAAACACTACGCCAATTTCCACTAGCCGGCATACTTGCCTGAGTCCAGTTAGTACCATTAGTAGAATATGCTGTTTTATCGCCGCCAGTTGATACAGCAATAAACATACCACCCCCATAACAGACACTAACCCAATTTGCACTACTCGGCATATCTGCCGAGTTCCAGTTGATTCCATCAGTAGAATATGCCGCTTTATTGATGGGTTTACCTGCTACGGCAACAAACTTACCATTCCCATAACAAACGCTGTACCACTTTGCACTAGTCTTCAATGTTGTTTCTATCCATTTGCCATTCTTGAAATATGCAGCTTTATCAGTGGCGATATTATTAGGTCCGTTTCCTACAGCTACAAACTTACCATCGCCATAGCAAACACTATACCAATTTGCACTTCTTGGCATAACCGGCATACTTTCCGAACTCCAATTGATTCCATCGTCTGAATATGCCGCTTTATCGCCGCTACCGACTGCTACAAATTTTGGGAAATAATCCGGATTGTAGATTATTTCACCTGTTTCGCCATTGTCTCCGGAACCGCCGTTGCCGCCATTACCTCCATTGCCGCACCAAACTATAAAACTAAATAAAATTCCAAATAAAATCAAAGCCAATGTCTTAATGATTAATTCTCTGTTCTTCATAGTAAATATTCTCCTCATTTTTTTACAGGCAGGGCTCTGCCCCCTTGCTTGTTCTTCTGCGTCATCTGCGTGCCTGTTATTATTGCCATAAAAATTTTCCGTCTGGAGGGAGTGTAAAAATTTTTCTGTAAATTGGTTTCCGTAGATATATTGACTGTTGTGAGCCGGTTATTGCGGATTTGTGTTTGTTTACCTGTGCAAGAATATGTTTTTATAAAACTTTGTTTATCTAAGAGGTTAAAATAAGAACTGGTAGAATTATTTATTAGACAAAAATAAAGCAGGCAGTAAACAGAAAGGTCACAACGGAAGGTCACTAAAACGGAACGGAACGGAACGGAACGCTTTTTCTAAGTGTATCATTACTTTGTTTCCTTTGTCAAGTAAAAAATTTTTCATATGAAAATTTTCCCCTGTTTATGCTGTTATGATGCAGAATATATATAAGTATAAACCATCAAAATATAGTGTCAATAAAAAAATTGTCTGAACCATGATTTACAGAATTACCGGGATTTTGCTTCTCCCAAAGTACTGTAAGTAAAATTTTTTTGTACAGACAAAATTTTTTTACTTACAGTACAAATGTTGCAAAAAAACAATTTGTTTCGCAGGTTATTATTTTATATCCAAAACCGCAGAGACAAGGCATGCCTTGTCTCTGCAAATTTATCCATACAAATAATAATTTCAAATTCCCTAAATTTCATGTGTACGAAACCACAAAAATCATTATAAATTACGCAAACCCGTTCTCTAAAAGTTTATTCATAAAATTATCATCATCTTCTCTGTTTTTGTCTGCGCTGTTACCCTTCCCGTATTTAAGTATCTGTTCAACATACCGCGCTAAAATATCCGTCTCAATATTTACCTCAGAGCCGGTCTTCCATGTTTTTATAATCGTACTTTCTATTGTCTCAGGAATAAGATATAGGATAAAATCATTCCCCGCAGTTGATACTACAGTCAATGAAATACCGTCAACTGCGATTGAACCTTTTGCAACAATATACTTCATATAATCTGCCGTAACGGAAACCGTTACTTCAATGCCGTTAACATCGGATTTAATATTCTTTATTTTTCCCTTTATATCTACATGACCCTGAACAATATGTCCCCCCAGCCTTGCGCTGAGAGTCAAAGCCCTCTCTAAGTTTACTCTCTGCCCTGAAACAAAGCTGCCGAGAGTCGTTACGTCAAGGGTCACTTTTGATGCAAAAACAGAGAAACTCTTGCCTGATATTTCCGTTACGGTTTGACACGCACCGTTGATTGAGATTGAATCCCCTCTCTTTGTTCTTTCAAGTACCTTATCTGCGCTGATATTAAAAATTTTTCCGTCACCGGAATTTTTTACATTCACAACCGTACCTGTCTCTTCTATTAAACCGGTAAACATTGGCAGCCTCACATCTTAAAATTATATTCCTCTTTATAACCATTAAACAATATGTTATCTTTAATTTGTATTGTCGATATACCATTGAGATGACGAGAATCGGTAATGTTCATACTCTCTTTACCGTTTATAGGCGATATACCGCTCCCCAATAACTTTGGAGAGATAATGTACATAAATTGGTCAATAGCTCCGGCATTAAAAAAAGAACCGTTTAACGAACCTCCCCCTTCAAGAAGAGCAGTCATTACCCCTCTATCTTTAAGTACGCTCATTACAAAATGAATACTCTCATCATTGGAATTAATTTCATGTTGAACTATATTCACTCTATGCAAAACTTTCTTCAATTCATTATTCAATTTTAGTACTGTATTAACATCATCACTATTTGCAATTATTATATGGTTATCATCACGCAAAAAGTTACTCTTTGGGGAGAGTTCATTTGGAATACCAACAAGCACCCTCAAAGGGTCATTATAATCATCTATATCTGCAGTAAGAAGCTTGGTAAGAAAAAAATTTCTTCTCCCATTGATGTAATTTAAGCTTTCCGATAATCCGGCTTTTATGTCGGAATTAAAATCATTCACGCGCGCGTTAAGCATGGGATTATCTTGAATGAGAGTATTGCAACCAATAATTATTGCATCAACCTTCGCCCTCAATTTATGCACTAACAACCTTGTGTACTCATTTGATATCCATTTAGAATCGCCTGTGGTTGATGCAATTCTGCCGTCTAATGTTACTGCGCATTTATTGATAATAAATGGCTGTCCTTGCAATATATACTTCTTAAAACTTCGCAGCAAATCAGAGGCAGCATCAAAATAATTATTCATAATATTAACCGTTATTCCGGCAGCAGCAAGTTTCTCTACGCCTTTACCTGCAACTTTGGGGTTTGGATCAAGGATAGGTATATGAACCTTTGTAATCCCGCAATCTATTATTGCATCCGTACACGGAGGAGTTTTACCATAATGAGCGCATGGTTCAAGCGAAACATACAACTCTGCGCCGGTTGTATCGTAGCCGTTACTCTTAGCATGTTTTATAGCTTTAATCTCTGCGTGATCTCCGCCGTAAATATCCGTACCGCCTTCGCCTATGATTCTGCCGTTTTTTACAATAACTGCTCCAACAGCAGGATTTGGAGAGGTCTTCCCGATTTTAGAAAAAGCAATCTCACATGCCTGCTTCATATACATATCATCTGAAATCATTTGAGCACAATCCGAATTTAAAATAGACTTCATCTAAATCTCTATCTAACATTAACTCCCTTTCAAGCCTCTGCTCAAGTATATGAGTTAAATATTCATTATTCTTTTTACACTGCATATATCCGCCTACAACGCTTCCGCCATAAAAGAAAAAGGTTATTGTCCCCGATATTATTGAAAGAGCGCTCAATTCGTTTTTGTAAGAAGCGTATGTCACTGCAGAACCTGTTCCTATAATTATTATTGATACTATGGCAGTACCTTTTTCTCCGGCATAGAGGTATCCCATGCCGGGTATAATCCCTGCTAAAGCTCCCAGAAAAGGTTTCTTCATGTTTGCATGAACGCTGGTTGAATATTCAAATAATTCCTTATAATTTAATAATCCGCTATAATTTAATAATTCATCACCTCTTTCATCATAGGGTTTATTTTTTAAAGCAGATATATATACTTTTCTTTTATGAAGATAACTGCCATATTCTTTAGAGCCATTTCTTCCAATGAATTTAGATAATTCAATTACAGAATCATCTTCTCTGTTTAACTTAAACAGACTGTCAATTCTAAAGAGAGAAAGCGGTACAATAATATTTTCATTTGTCCCGCTCAAATCAAATTTTAGAATATCATTATATTTTTTACTCTTATAGAACAGATAAGATGCAGTAACATCAAAGGTTGAGTTTGAAATATATGAAGGATAAAATGAGTTGAGCCTAAGCAGTTCAGAATATGCTCTGTAATATTCGCCTTTTTGAATCAAATCACAAGTAAAGGATGAAATTTTTTTCGGCGTAAAATCATCATACAACTGCGCCGCGCTCGCCGCAAACGCCATTACATCAAAAAAAATTACAACAAAAAAAATTTTAAGATTATTCAACTCTTTAATCTATTCCACCGATTTTAAGCTTGAGTAAAATCCGGAAACAGGATTTTACTTTTTAGCTACGAGTTTCTCCCATCCGTAAACGACCGGAGACGCAATAAATATTGATGAATATGTTCCTATTATTATGCCTACAATTAATACAAGTGAAAAGTCATGGAGAGTCTCCCCTCCAAAGAAAAATAAAGCAAGAATTGCAAATAATGTTGTTAAACTTGTAAGTATTGTCCTGGTCATAGTTTGAGTAATCGCCTTGTTTATAATCTCTGTGAATGTAATCTTAGACTCAAGCTGGTTTGTCTCTCTTATTCTATCAAAGATTACAATTGTGTCATTGATAGAGTATCCATACAAGGTTAAAAGCGCTGCTAATACTTGTATATCAATCTCAATCCCCATAAATCCGCAAAAGACAATGGACATAACTATGTCATGTATCAGCGCGACCATTCCGCCGACAGCAAATTTTATCTCAAATCTAAAGGCTAAGTAAACAGACATCAATACTATTGCCATTAACGACAGCTTCCATGCAGCTTTTCTAAGGTAATCTCCAATAGAGGGACCGACAGTCTCTTCGCTCTCAATAGAAACTCCTGGAAATTTTTCATTTAACGCTTTTTTCAATAATTCAATTTTTGAAACCGGAACCTTGTCATCATTCTGTACGTTATCAGACGCCGCTTCTTCAAGTTTTGTAATAATTATATATGTTTTTTTGGATTCATCGCCTATTTGCTGAACCTTTGCTCCAAAATCGCTTAATGCTCTTCTGATTACTCCTTCGTTTACCGGAACATCCTGACTATCCTGAAACTTGGCGATTATCTTATGACCGCCGACAAAGTCGATCCCATAATTAAATCCCCCTTTCATAAATGTACCTATGCCAAGTACAATGATAAACAGCAAGGAGGCTCCTATTGCAATATATCTATACTTAAGAAAATCTATTGTCCTTTCCAAAACTCTCTCCTTCTATATGCTCAATTTAGTCATCTTTTTATTGAGAGACATTAATTCATAAACATACCTTGTTACATATAGCGCTACAAACATACTCACTAATATTCCAACAAAAAGCGTTACGGCAAAACCCTTAATAGGTCCTGTCCCGTATTGGTATAGAATAAACGCTGCAAGGATAGTAGTAAGGTTTGCATCAAAAATCGTCCAGAAGACTCTGTCAAAACCATTCTCAATTGCAATTCTTACAGATTTACCCCTTCGCAGTTCCTCTTTTATCCTCTCATATATTAGTACATTAGCATCTATAGCCATACCTATTGAAAGTAACATACCTGCTATACCGGGTATGGTTAATGTAAAACCCAGCATAGAAAGGATTGCTATTGAAAAAACCAAGTTTAACACTAATCCAAAATCTGCAATAATACCTGCCGCTTTATAATAAACTATTGCAAAAATAAATATTCCGGCAAGCCCTATGAGAAATGCCTTTACACCGGCTTCTATTGAATCCTGTCCCAGCGACGGTCCTACGGTTCTCTCCTCGGCAATTTTTAATGATACAGGCAAAGCTCCCTCTTTAATAACTCTTGCCAGCACAAGAGCTTCATTATAGGTAAATGAACCTGTGATTGTACCGGCTCCTGCGGTTATTGTTGTCTGTATTGCCGGAGCGCTTCTTATCTTCTTATCAAGTACTATTGCAAGTCTCCTTCCATGATTCTGTTCCGATGTAACTTTTGCAAATTTTAAAGAGCCGTCTGCCGTTGTTTTAAAGGCAACAACAACTCTCCCCCTTTCATCTCTATCAACAGTAGCCTCTTGAATATCAGTACCGCTTAAAGATATCTCTTTCTGTAAAACCATCGGATATTTAGGCGAAACTACACCTGTATCATGATTACGATCATAATCAAATAATACTTCAAGCGTATTTGGGAGATTTATAGCCTTTGAAATATCTTCGGCAACCAGCACTAAATCATCAAATCTTTCAGGTAAAGACTTGTCTTTATAATTCTGCGCAAACCACTCCATTGCAGCCTTAGAATATGTATCATCTACTAATCTATATTCAAGCGTACCCGTATCGCCAAAGGCTTTTTTTACTCCTGTGGGATCTTTAACCCCAGGGAGCTGAACCTCTATAGCTTCATTTCCTCTGGGTCTTATTGAGGGCTCGGATACGCCGAATTTATCTATTCTGTTTCTTATTATTTCAAGAGCCTGTTGAGTTATTTCGTTCTTATCCTTTTCAGTCAGTTCTCTCCCTACCTTTTTTTCTATACCTTCAAAATCCGCCTGAAGTACTAAATACATCCCGCCTTGAAGATCAAGACCTAATGTAATCTTTTTTGCAGGAAGAAATTTTTGAGCCCAATGATCAAGAATCTTTGCATCAGCAACGCCGTTATATATTTTCATCTCATTCATTATGGCGTCTGTTACATTTCTTCCGGAAACTATAATTGTTTTGTCATTGATTTTTAGTTTATATTGATCAGATGAAAAACGTTCTTTAACTGCATCTATATCCTGTTCTGTTGCAGAATCATAAAATCTTATCTCCATTGATTTTGTTCCTACTGTGGGGAGAATTAATAGCACAGCAAAAACAATCAACGATATTATAAAGATAGATTTATACACCATCCCTCTATTCATTCATAGCCTCTATAATGATATTATTTCCTATAACTATTTAATACTTTTCTTGATTTTGAATTTTTATTGCTTACCTTTGGCGGACCGGATGCTCTTGACATATATAGAATACAAATTCCTACTATAATAAGAATTACCAGAATCTTCCAAATATCTATATATGAAGTCTCTTTTTTTTGATCAGGCTCTGCAGGCATTTCAGCCTCTATACTTTTTTCTGCCATCTCAGGAATTTTATCCACAAGCTTTATCTCAGGTATCCTTCTATATTTAAAATTCCCCTCATCAATCAATAACAGACCCTCATCAATCTTTATTGCATCAGGTTTATCATTTTTTTCATCTTCAGTCTTTATATCTTCAACCTTCTGAACAGGTTTAATTTCCGATTTATTTTTAATTGATGATTTTTTTTGAACAACATTGTTACTTTCAAATTTCTCCTTGTTTGTTGAATCAGGCGTTATTGTACTATTTTTTTCTTTATTTACTATCCCTTCGTTTTTAAGAGGTTCGGCTATTGCACCGGAACTGTTATCATGCGCTTCACCGCCTGAGCCAGTATTGGTATTTTCACCCTCCTGAGCAGATAAAGAAGTAAAAAAAAGCAGCTGCATAAATAGTAATATTATGGATAATTTTAACAATTTCATAGCTTACACTTCACTTAAATATTAAGAGATCTTCGCCTGCATAGCATTCTTTGAAAATTCAACATTAGTATTAGATGATATCTTTACAGTGATTATATCATCTTTTATTGCTGTAACTACTCCATAGATACCGCTGGCTGTAAGTATTTTATCACCAACCTTTAAACTGTTAATCATAGCCAGCCGCTGCTTCTCTTTTTTCTGCTGCGGTCTGATCAGCAGAAAATAAAAAATTACAAACATCGATCCAATTAAAGCTAAACTAAACCAGTTATTTGCGCCGCCGCCTGCCGCACCCGCTCCCTGTGCATAAGCCGTTCCAAGCATAATTTACACATCCTATTAATTAAAGTTAATCTATTTTTAATAATCAGCCATCTGTGTCAACTTATTAATTTAAATCAAAGATAAAAGAATTTAAGAACAATTCTATTCTTTATATAAACTGTTTCATATTGCCAAAATTCAATATTTTATATATAATTTTATTATATATAAATGTTCTATATACCCTAAGGTATTATAATAACAGGAGTCTTTAATATTAAATATTTTTCCAATTCAACAACATCCTTATTATACATGCGAATACAACCGTTTGAACAGAGTCCTCCGATTGATTCTTCATCATTATTCCCATGAATAGCTATGCCGTAACCTATGCCGGCCGGTTTACCCCTAATAATCGGGATATCGCCCCTCTCCAAAGCCTTCGTATAATTTATTTTATCTATATCATTTGGATAATTTATGCCGAAATATCTGGGACCATATGCATTATCTCCAAGATCAAGTTCGGGATAGCCATATTTATGGTGACCGTTTACTTTTTTAAAAAAATATTTATTCATGTTAAAAAGCTTCTTATAAGAATCAGTGTTTTTTTCCGAATCTATGCTTAAAATTTCATCTATTTCATAAGTTCCTTCAGGCGTTCTGTTATCGCCCTCATGAAGCTTGGGTTTCATATCAGGATTATCTCCTATACCGATTTTATATAAACCTGCCCTCTTTAAATCAGAATCATAGACCTCAAGTGTGAACGCCTTTTTTGTTATCACAAAGGCAAATTTCCCATTGTATGAGGAAAAACTTTTTTTAAGCAGCTCTGTTTTATGATCACTGCAAGAGACCATAAAAATAACAATCGATAAAATTAAAAATAATCTTTTCATAACCATAACATCAAACAATCTATTTGTCCATTAAAATATAATTAATAAAAACCTATTGATATACGGGTGATGTTCTTTCATTAATACTCTTCAATTCTTTTATTATTTCATCTGTAATATCGTATTCGGATTTCGAATATACTAGTCCATCGCTTGAATTAAAAACAAAATCGGCATCATATTTATTAGCAATAGTTTCTAAAGCAGACTTTATCTTAGAATAGAATCCGGATTTAATCTGTTTCTCCTGCTCTTTGAGTTTAGCCATTTCTTCTCTATAGTAATTAAGCTCGCTCTCCGATGCGGATGCTTTAGCGTTTTCAACATCATATATTTTTTTATTCAATGAATCCATTTTTCTTTTAAGCTCCTGAGCCTCATTGCTATTGTTATAAAGATGCTCATATATAGCATTTAAATTGATATATCTGATTACATGATTATTAGTATTATTAAAACCGATCATAGAACATGATGTTATAACCATTAATAAAATAAACAAAAACATTCTTGCAAAAACAGCCATTAGAACCTCATATCCCCTATTGCAAACTGAAAATTATACCCGCTTATTTTTCTGAATCCATCGTCATAAATCATTTTTTTACCAAACCAAAATCTTAACGGCATCATAGGAATCTGTACTCTTATACCAAAACCGTATGAGTAGATAAAGTATGGAAGAAGATTGCCGTCTGTAAGTTGATTTATTCTTCTCAGTTTGCCTGATGCAATATCTTCATCAATATATTTTTTATTATCATCATTTAGCTGCTTCTCCCAGTACTCATCCGACCATAAAGAACCGGCATCAAAAAACAAAGCAACCCAAAGCATTTGAGGATGGATTGGTATTCTATACTCTGCTCCATATAAAATTCTATGGTACAAGCCTAAATATCTCCAGGAATTGGCCATATCACTGTCATAGTAATCCCAGCCTCTGACTGTTTCAGGTCCTCCAATATCAAGCCTGTCCTCTACTTCGAGCCATTCATTCTTTGTATAAGGTCTATGTTTAGCTGTCCACCTCTTGCCAATCGGAGGCGTAATAAAATCACCGCTTGCTCTGAGTTCTATAACAGTAGGATGCGTCTTCAAAAAAGGAAGATGAAACGGCGAATAATAAAGATAAAATTCCGGAGAATACTGAGTAAAATGGTCATCCCCTCTTAACAGATAACCGCCTGTAAACTCAGCGGTGACCCCGATCCTCCAGCCTCTTGTCGGATTTAGATAGTTATCCTTTGAATCCCTGTATGTATATAATTTAACAGTTCTCTTTGATTGCCTGCCCTTAACCACAGCCATTAGAACTTCATCCGGGCTGTTTCCTGAAGGATCAAAATATGTTTTCCAGCTATGAACCCATGTAATTCCCGTAACCCAGTAATACCAGTATCTATAACTTAAACCAAGAGAATAACCAAGACCTTCTTTTTTATAATCAGACAAATGATTCGAATCCGGAAATATTGACCGCTCATTATATTCGTAGATATAGTAGAATACCGAGCTGGAAAAACCAATAGGATAATCAAAAAGCCATCTTTCTAAAAAGCTAAGTGTTATTGCCGTTCTCTTTGGTCCATACTCAAATTTAACCCCGATTGATTGACCATTACCCATAAAATTATTCTCACGCACATCTGCAAATATAGAAAACCCGGCAGCAGTCCCATAGCCGCCTCCCATAGATATGGTTCCTGACGGCTGCTCTTCAACATCAACAATGAGATTCACCTGATCTTCGCGGGTACCCGGTTTTATATCGAAATTGACCTGTTTAAAATAACCCAAATTATATACAGTCTCACGGGATATCTGCATCTTTGCTGCGTCGAAGAGATCCCCTTCATGAACATCTAATTCTCTTCTAATAACCTTATCTTTAGTCTTTTTGTTCCCTTTAATAATTATATTCTCAATATATGCCTTTTCACCCTCATAAATTAAAAAATCAACTTTTACATATTTTCTCTTCTCTTTAACTCCATCAACTATCTCTTCACGTTCGGTTACAGTTCTGTTTGGAATAGCTCTTGCCTGAATATAACCTCTTGAGCTATAGGTAAAGCCGATATTCTGCATATCTGCCATAAACTTAGTGTTGTTAAATACTTCTCCTTTTTCCTGCAATTGGAAAGCTTCCTTCAACTGAACAATCTCTTCATCTGTTAAAACTTTGCTTTTGCCATCGCTAAACTTAATATCATATGCTCCGTCAAAATAATATTTATCGCCTTCACTCAATCTAAGGGCAATAAAAATACATCTATCTTTCCGAATAACAGGATTTGTCCATTCATAGTCCAACTTCTCGCTAACTATCTGGGCATCTAAATATCCGTTCTCTCTATAATAATTTAAAATTTTTCTCTTATCCTCTTCAAAAACATCTTTCTTAAAAGCGCCGTCCTGAAAAAGAGAATCCTCTTTTGTTTCCATTTGGCTCAAAAGCGTTTTGACATATATTTTATTAGCGCCTAAAACAGATATTTTCCCAACTTTAATATCTTCTCCTTCATCTATAATTATATCAATAAGAATCGGGCTGTTTTCATCATCCTTCTTTATCTTAGATATCTTATAAGTAATATAAGCATTAAAATAACCGCTCTTTTCATATTTATCTCTCAAAGCCTTTATGCTGCTTTCAATGTAATCTTTTCTAAAGGCATCGCCCTCCTTTAACTTCATAACTTCAATTAATTCTGTTTCACCCAGTTCGTCATTCCCCCTGAATACTATCTTATCAATTACCGGTCTCTCTTTTAAAATTACTTTTAGCTTTACGCCGTCGCCAAGATCGTCTATTTCAACTCTAACATTTTCAAATGAGCCAAGGGCAAATATATTTTTTATATCCTCTCTTATCTCGACAGACCTAAGCGGATGCCCTTCGGTTGTGACCATTATCTCCAGAATATCCTCTTCATCAACATTATTAAGCCCTTCAAAATCGATACTTTTTACAATCTTCCCTTCATATTTTGAAGGTTGTGATGAAAGCATTTGAAAAAGGGCGGTTATGGAGATAAAAAAAACCAGCAAAGCAGCAATTATATATGTAGATTTAACTTTTATTGTCATTCAATACAAAACCCTATTGAAATTATTAATATCAGCTCAAAAAAAAATCAATTATTCCCTTTATAAATTAAAGGCTGAGATGTCAAGAAATGATTTATCGCAATTTTAACGAAACGCATTTATTCTATATTATATTATAATTCTAAGCCCTAAAAAAAACTGAATTCCGGGTTCAGGATAACCATCTCTGAAACTATATTCTACATTATACAGATTGTTTATTCTTGAATGAAGATAAAAAGTTTCATAAAGTTTCACATGAACATCTAAAGCACCGATTAAAGAACTGCCAAGCTGCTCATCATTTATTGGACTTACATAAACTTTACTTCTAAAAGAGTTTTCCCAATTTACCTCTACCATGGACCCTTCATATGCAAGGTTAAACGTAAAAATATTATCAGGTCTATATGTAATGTTAATATCATCAAACTGTTTCTTGGGAAAATATTTATAATAGTCATATATTAATCTTATATTTATCAACTGACTCAATAGAACTAATCCTGCTGCAAACTCCATTCTCCCATTTAAGAAACTAACAGGTATAGCCTCAACGCTTAGAATCTTTTTGGATGTTGGATCATCGTAATTATAAAAATTATTATTATCTTCAAAAATTCCTTTAACCTTTAATCTTGCACTCTCTACTCCAAGAATAGATCCGGGATCAGAGTTTGTATTTGTTCCTAATTCGCATTTAAATTCAGTATGATTTACAGTTGAAGGAGGCAGATCATAAACAGGGTACATATACTTCTGCGTATAAAAAACATCTTCCGGGTCATAGGGAACAAGTTTATATTCATGGAGTATTTCTAATGAGATATATTTCAAATTTATGGAGGAGATATTCCCCTTAAAATAAAAAGTATCTGTGTCGTCAGCATCCCAGCATAACATGGGAGACAGTGTCACCATTGCATATTCGGTCACTTTAAAGCTTACATATACTTCGTTTAATGAATAAGAGTCATCCTTATATCCGCCAGAATAGCTGTTTAATCCGTTATCGGATCTTATCCCGATTTTGTTTGATGCAGACCATACATATTCCACGCCTATTATACCCTTAAAGGAATAAAAAGAATTTTCATCGACTAAAGAGTCATTAACTTGTGTTAAACTATGATCATCTCTTGTATAAATTATATCCAGTTCCCATCTTGCCGGCGCAGGCTTATACTCATTTTTTAGTCTTACCTTTAATTTATCCTTATTTTCCCTGCTATAAGACAGGTTATCAAACATGCCATACGAACTATTAGCTATGAGAAATTCGGGAATAAGCTTCCAGTAATCTGTTAATGTCAGTTCGCCTGTAAAACCGGTTTCATTAGTAGTAAAGCTTGAATTATTATATTTTTTAAAATCATTAATATTAGAAACATTTGAATTCAACTGATAGGCAAAATTTTTCAAACCCTGAGTCATTGAAAAAGAGAACATAGAATCGCCGTTCAAACCGGCAAGCATTCTTCCTTCAATGTTTGTACTGTTAGAATGAAATACAGGTAATTGATCTGATTTGTAATTATCACTATTAGCAGTACCATTTTGACCATAGACAAAACAATTAAAAAATATTATAGACAAAAGAGTAAATCTTATTACATTCTTTAAATATATGAATAAACCCCGCATTCCACCAATCCTTTACTTTTACAATGACTCATTCGCAATATAAAATTGTTCACTTTAATGATTCACATTTATCTTTGAGCTCCCATCTAAAGCCTTCGTTCTCCCGACCAAAATGACCATAAGCGGCAGTTGCTCTAAACTGAGGTCTTTTAAGATCAAGAGTTTTAATGATACCTGTCGGCTTCATGTCAAAAAACCTTTTTATCCTTGCAACTATTTCACTTTCCGGAATACGACCTGTTTCGAATGTATCAACCATTACCGAAACCGGATCTGCAACGCCTATTGCATATGCAAGCTGTACTTCGCATTTATGAGCAAGTCCTGCTGCAACAATATTCTTCGCTATATACCGGCCCATATATGCGGCAGATCTGTCAACCTTTGAGGAATCCTTGCCTGAGAAAGCGCCGCCTCCATGCCTTCCCATCCCTCCGTATGTATCTACAATAATCTTCCTCCCTGTTAAACCAGAATCTCCGTTTGGTCCGCCGATTACAAATCTTCCCGTGGGATTAATAAAAAATTTAGTCTCTTTATCAATCATCTCCACGGGAATTACTTTTTTAATTACTGTTTCAATTACCGCTTCTTTTATGTCTTCATTACTCACATCAGGCGTATGTTGTGTTGAAATTACAATCGCATCAATTTTCTTCGGCTTGCCGTTTTCATATCTTACAGTTACCTGAGACTTTGAATCAGGTCTTAAAAATTTAACCTCGCCGGATGTTCTTGCCTCAGAAAGTCTTTTAACAAGTCTATGAGCAGTAATTATAGGCATGGGCATAAGCTCATCGGTTTCTGCAACAGCAAACCCAAACATCATTCCCTGATCCCCTGCGCCTTGTTCTTTATATAAGCCCTCACCCTCTGTGACTCCCTGGGATATATCTTGAGATTGGGCATGGACATAAACCTGTACTTCGCAATGTTTATAATCAAATCCTACATCAGGATCATTGTAGCCTATATCCTTAACAACATTTCTTGCTATTTCTTCATAGTTCACACTCACATTAGAGGTTATCTCTCCTGCAATAACTATTCTATTTGTAGTAACAAGAGTTTCGCATGCAACCCTTGAATCTTTATCTCCTGATAAGTGCGCATCAAGAATTGCATCGGATATCTGATCGCATATCTTATCCGGATGCCCTTCGGACACAGATTCTGATGTAAAAATAAAATCTTCATGTGGCATATATTTTGCCTCCTTGAAATATCTTTATCATAAATATTAGATTGTAAGTTTATAAAATAAATTTTATGGAATTATTTTTTATCTTCAGCCGGCTGAGGTTCATTCTCAATTAACTCCGAAGGTTCATTATTTGTACTAAAAATTTTCTCTTTTAAAGAAGCTACTCTTTTTGATTCCAAAGCAGATAATCCCATTGACCCTATCAAAAAAAGCGCAACAAAAAAAGTAGTAATCTTGGTAATAATATCAGCGGTTGAAGAGCCAAATGTAGATTGACCTGCTCCTCCGAGGATACCCATTCCTGCTCCTTTGTCTGCCTGCAGAAGTATTATAATTATAAGTAATACGCACACGATTGAAAATATTACAGATACAACAGAAGTTAGTACGCCCATCTCTCCCTCTTTGAATAAAATATACAAATTTAAAATAACTAATACATGGTATTTAGACACGTTAATAATAAATAGTATTGATGTCAAGAAATAGTTTTTTTAAAAACTATGCGGTTTTTTGTCAGAGTTATAAATACAAATTATAATGTACAAATTGCAATATGAGTTATTTTTAATTAGCGGGCTCTGCCCCTTAATTTTTATTATAAAAGTGTATACTATGTCATTTCATTTTTTGTATACTATCTTATTGCGCTATACATACCAATCGCCCGCAATCATCCATCCGCATTATCTGCGTGCTAATAAAATAAATGGCGGAAAAAATTATTCCGAATTGGTAACTATCTTTGCCTGCATTGCAAGATACTCAACAAGCTTTTGCTCTGAAATAATCCCCTGAGAAACAAGTATAATACCTATCAAACCGCCTTCATTCTGCTGTATTTCAAGCGCCTTATTCATCTGTTCCCTTGTGATAACGCCGTTTTCAACCAGCATTTCACCCAGTAAAGGTTTTGCCATTTATATCCTCCCACATGAGCATAAATTATCTATATTCATACAATAATAATATACTTCAAAAAAATCAAGCACTAACAATAATTTTTATAACAGTTTTGAAACCCTGTTTTTCCAAAGATTATTTTGCCTATCCCTTTCCAAACTGTTCATAACAGGTTCAAATCTTTCTATTATTTTATTTTCTTTGGCAATTTCATCTATAGTATTATATAAACCGGATGTAAGCCCTGCGAGATATGCCGCTCCCAATGCAGTTGATTCCCTTATTTCGGGAATCAAAACGGGAACTCCGAGAATATCCGACTGAAACTGCATAAGAAATATATTCTCAGTAGCGCCTCCGTCAACCCGCAGCTCTGTAATGTTCTTCATTGTATCCTGTTCCATTGCCCTAATAACATCCATAGATTGAAACGCAATAGATTTTAAAGCCGCTCTTACAATCTGTTCCCTTGTAGTATCCCTTGTTAGACCAAAAATAGCTCCCCTTGCATTCATATCCCAATAAGGAGCTCCAAGCCCTACAAACGCAGGAACAAAAACTACTTCATCATCTTTATTAGATATAGATAGCGCCATCCCTTCGGACTCATCTGCGCCGGCAAAAAACTTCATATAATCCCTTAACCATTGCACAACAGCGCCGCCTATAAACACTGACCCTTCCAAGGCATAAACAGGTTCGCCCCTGTTATCAGGCGTAAGCGTAGTTAAAAGTCCGTGCTTTGAGATTATATAATCATTGCCGTTATTCAACAGCATAAAACATCCAGTACCATAGGTATTCTTTGTTGTTCCCGGATGAAGGCAGCTTTGCCCAACCATAGCAGCCTGTTGATCTCCTGCAATCCCTCCGATTAATATCCCGTCAGGGAGACAGGATAATCCCAATGTTTTACCAAAGGGATGGGCAGACGGTTTAACCTCAGGCAGAATAGTAAGCGGAATATCCAGAATCTCACACAGTTCATCGGACCATTTTTTATCTTTTATATCAAAGATAAGAGTTCTTGACGCATTAGTATAATCGGTAGCATGAACTTTTCCGCCTGTAAGTTTCCACAATATCCAAGTATCTATTGTCCCGAATTTCAATCTCCCGCTCTTTGATAGAGACCGGGCGTCAATAACATTATCAAACATCCATTTAATCTTTGTGCCTGAAAAATACGGATCAAGCAGCAGACCCGTCTTTTCTCTAAAAACAGTATCGTAGCCGCGTTCCTTTAACAGATTGCATATATCTGCAGTTCTGCGGCACTGCCACACTATTGCATTATATATGGGTTTGCCTGATTGGTCATCCCATAACAGCGACGTTTCCCTCTGATTGGTTATTCCTATGGATACGGCATTTTCAGGATTAAGATCTCCATTTTTTATTGCTTCGGGAATAAGCGCCGTTATAGAATTCCATATCTCTATAGAATCATGCTCAACCCAGCCGGGATGGGGAAAATATTGAGTAAATTCTCTATATGAACTTGAAATTATTTTGCCGTTTACATCAAAGCAAAAAACCCTGTTTCCTGTTGTCCCAAGGTCAATCGATATTATAAATTTTCTATCAGGCATCCAGCCTCCATATATGTATATTCTATCTCAAATATATTCTCAAATGTCAAACATTTAAAAAAGTCTTGAAATTACTAAAGCATGATTATTTCATAATTTAATTTTTATTTTTTATAAATAGAAAAGCCTGATTAAATCAGAAGTTTTTAATCCGTCTACTTTTAGTAAACTTATTTTTACTCTATAATACTACCAACTGTCACATAGTGGCACCTGACTTATTTAAAATTTACACTCTTTACTAATATGTATTCAATATACTGGAGGAATAATGAATCCTTATCCTTTTTCTATTTACATACGAAAAAACAGTAAATTTTATTATGTAAAGTTTAAAAATGATAATGGGCAGTATTCAACAGGCATCTCCACTGGAAAAACAAACAAACAGGAAGCTATTAAAACTGCTTTTGAGTGGTATTACAAAGGTAAACCAAAAAAAGGTGAAACAGTTTCTTTATCATTAAAACAAAAGTTTAAAGAGGGGGTAACAAAAGAAGAAACTATTTATATATTAAATGAATTAAAAAAAACAGGTTTAATAAAACATTATGTTTTAGATGAAACTAAAGCTGCCATTAATCTTATAGAATTTTTATTAAATTTTTGGGATTATGATTCTTCACCATTTGTTAAAGAAAAATTACGCAAGAACCACTCCATTCATAGACAATATTGTTATGTGATGGAGAATCGAATTAAAAAATATTGGCAACCATATTTTCAAAAAAAACTTTTAGGTGAATTAACAAAACAAGATTTAGAAACATTTATTGACTATATAGCGACTAAACAAATTTCAGCATTAACAAAAAATAATATTATCAATGCAGGAAAACAAGCAATCAAATGGGCATACAATAAAGAATATATCGACAAAGATATAACAACAGGAGTTGTATTATTTTCAGGCAAATCAAAAGAAAGACAAATTCTATCTCCTGAAACTGCTATGGCATTATTCAAAGTAAAATGGAAAGATAAAAGAACATGGCTTGGAAATCTATTAGCATCAGTGACAGGATTACGATTAGGAGAAATTCAAGCATTACAAATTCAAGACATTGGAAAAGATCAACTTTATATTCGACATAGTTTCAATAAACGTGATAATTTAAAAGTTACAAAAAATACGGAAAGTAGAATTGTAGAATTACCTTTTCCTGATATTATCCAAAATTTATTATTATTAGCATCAGAAAATCCTCATGGTGCAAAACCTGATAGTTTTGTTTTTTGGGATAAAAAATCATCATCAAAACCTGCTGATAGTCTTTTATTTTTAAGACATTTAAAAGAAACTCTTATAGCTACGGGAATGAGTGAGGAATCAGCTTCTGTTTATACTTTTCACGGATGGAGACATTATTTTGTAGTTTATATGAAAGACCGAATTTCAGATAAGCTACTACAAGACCAAACAGGACATAAAACTATTCAAATGTTAAATCATTATGCAGACCATAGACTTGAAAGTGATAAAGCAAAAATACAGGAGGCACAAAAAGAAGTGTTTGGGGAGTTGGTACAATTTAATAAAAAATAATTTAATTAAATCTAATTATTATAAAGAATATAATAGTATTGATTTAATTCTGGTAATATAAAAGGTATCCAATTTATTCCATCTATTGATTGTGCCGCTTGATCTGTATAATTTGAACTTACAGCAATAAATTTTCCATTACCAAAAACTACGTCACTCCAATCTTGATTATATGGTAAATTAAATGATGTCCAATCTACTCCATCATACGAATATGCACCTGTTTGTCCTTGTGAAATTGCTATAAACATATCATTAGCATATATTACTTTACTCCAATATTCTCCAGGAGACAATAATGCAGGTAAAATACTATTCCACGTAGTACCATCATCATCTGAATAAGTTATTAAATCTTGATCAGAGTTTATAACAACAAATTTATCATCTCCATAAGTTATACTTTTCCATCCAGTAATAGCATTAGGAAGAGGAGTTCCAAGATACCAATTCATTCCATCATCTGAATATGCAGTCAATTCATTTGCTGATTGTATTGTTATAAATTTATTATTTCCATATGCTATTCGATATGTCATATGAGGAATATAAGCTGATAATGGAAATGGAACTCCTATCCAGCCTGTTTTACCCGTAGGATCAGTAGTGTATGCAGCATCACTTGGACATACAACTACAAATTTACCATCACCATAATATATTGCCCAGGGATTAAACAAAGAATCTATAGAGAGAGAACCACTAAAATTTATTCCATCAATAGAATAATGATATAATGAACCACATAATGCTATATATGCACCATTAGTAAAAATCATATCAATTGTATTAGAACCCTGAATACCATTAGGAGGAAGGTTTACCCAATTTATTCCATCATTTGAATAATATGTTGTCCCATTACCTACTAATACAAATCTACCTGCAAAGATACTTAATGTTTCTAATATAATATCATCATCTATAATATCAAATAAAGAACTATTAACAGAATCCCAACCGGATAAAGTTGCAATTACTTGATAATCAGTATCAGGAAATAAATTTTCAAAAATATAAAATCCATCTATATCAGGATGAATAGGACTACCTACATTATTACCGTTTTGTTGTAATTGTATAGATACTGTTGTTACATCAGTAACTAATCCATTTAAATTTATAAACCCGGAAACTTTATAAATTACTACTGTATAATATTGTATTAATATATTACTTAAATAAATACCATCTTTAGTTGTTATTGCTTTAAGTGTTATATTTCCTATTGTATTCATTTCAATAGGTACTGTATATAGGGTATCTGCATTTGTGGGAGTACCACCATCAAGAGTATAATATATTTCTACTGTTCCATCTATAGTTGTTGTTGCAAGATAAATTAATGTTCCAAGTATAATATCTGACGAATCATTTGGACTCGAAATAGGTGTTGCAACTACTAAATAATTTTCTGTTAATATTCCGCTATAATGTCCTGACACAACAGTAACTGCTTTTAAAGTTAATGTTCGTGTAATAGGTATAGAATTTGTATAAAGTGTACTTGAAATAGTTGGTGTTGTTCCATTTAATGTATAATATATAGAACTACTTGGCGTAGTTGTTGTTAATGTAACTGTATTGTTATAATTCAACCATCCACTTGTAACACTTGCAACAGGTGTTGATAGTATATCAAGAGATGATACTAAAACATTACTTAAAAATTCATTAACTCCATCATCTACTATTGCAATAGCTTTAATATTTAAAGTACCACTTAAACCTGCTATGATAGGAATTGTATAAAGTGTACTTAAACTTGTTGGAATTGACCCATCTGTAGTATAATAAATTTGTGCTTCTGCTGTACTCCCTATTATATTTCTAATAGCATCTTGTTGTATAGTACCAACATAATCTCCAGTACGACCATCACGAGAAATAAATAATTTATTATTACTGAAAATTATTTCTATAAGGATGGTTATTATCAAGTCTGATTTTTGGTTTTGCTATTGTAAGTTTAGAATATGGATAACCGTCCTTATCCAGTAAATGATTAGACCTTATAATTAACCATCTACCTGAATATTCTACAGCATTTTCATCATCTTGCGTTTTTTTAGTTGTTTGAATAGTAACAGTTTTTCCTGTTACACATCTAACATCAAATTGAGTCATAAGAGTCATTCTATATGATAAATTTGTATCTGCATAAAAACTATTTTTAAACCCACTAAAATATTCAGGTGTATCTAATTGATGTTGAATACCAAGATAAACATTGTCAGTAGGAATTTTATTTATAAAATCTTTATGTACAAGAAGTCTTTCATTTTCATTATCTATTTTATAATCTGTCATTTTATGAATATTTTCCTGTTCACTTATATTTACACCAGCATTTTCAAAACTATAAAATCTTTTTAAATAATTTTCTTTATTAAATGGCATTCCCCCGTGTAAAGTATCATATTCTTTTATATATGTATCATCCATTTGAGATGTAGGAGATATATCTATAATAAAATCTTTTACAGGTTGTTGATTCATGAGTTCTTGTATTGTCATAAAATAAAATTCTCCATTACAATTTATAAATGTATAAAATGGAGATTGTTGAAAACTTGTAGAATATGCTGCTCGTGTCAATTTTCTTATAAAATCTTTATTCATGTCATTATATTGATTTAAATAAGGAAATCCATTTGTCTCACTTATAAAATATTTATTTTTTGGTATTTCAAAAAATGGTATATATACTTTTTTTAATATATCTGATATAGTCATTTTTTGTTGTGACGATTCATTATTAAAACTTCCTGATTGCGGTCTATCAGTCATATAATGTTTACTTAATAAGATAAAAATTTGATCTCCATTTATATTATTAGAAGGTTCTATATTATTAAGTTGTGCTTCTGTCCATACATAATTATGTTCAAGCCATCCACCTGTAAAGCTACCATTTTCTTGCTGTTCTTCATTATAACCTATTTGAACATTAAACTCCATACCTTCAATAAAAAATAATTTATCAGATATAAGACCTACTTGATCTATATAATAAACTTCTCCATAAGGAAAAAATTTAAACATTGTATCTTCAAAATATATTCTTCTAAAATTAGCTAAAGAAATTCCACCTGACTCTGTTTCCGATTTGAATGTGCTTCCTCCAGGAATAGCAGGAATCATTCTAAATTGATATTTAGATATACTCATAAATTATTAGTATATATCAAAAAAATCCCATATCTATTATAGATAGAAATTAAATCAAAAACTTATAAAAAACTGTTGACAAAGTGTATGTTATATCCTACATTATTGTTATGAAGAAGATAATAGAAACAGAACTTTATGGGAAATGGATTAAAAAGTTAAAAGATAATAAAGTAAAAGCTAAGATATATGACCGTGTAAGGAGGCTTGCTAAAGGACATTCCGGTGACAGTCGTTTTCTTGGTGATATCTCAGAACTGCGTATTAATTACGGCTCAGGCTATCGAGTTTATTACAAAGATACAGGAAAGGAGATTATTATCCTGCTTTGTGGCGGTGATAAATCCACTCAAGAAGCAGATATTGAAAAAGCCAGAATAATAGCAAAAAATCTTAAGTAAGGAGAAAGAGTAAGATGAAAAAAATAAAAACAAAAGAATGGGATCCGGCTGAATATATTGAAACGAAAGAAGATGTCATTGCTCATCTTGAAGTTGCACTTGAAGTTGCACTCAAAGAGAATGACCATGAATTTCTTTTTGAAACTATTGGACATATAGCTCGCTCAAAAGGTATGGCAAAAATTGCTAAAGAGTTAAAACTTAACAGAGAGGGATTATATACGGCTTTATCCCAACAAGGGAATCCATCCTTTACAACTGTAGCAAGAGTATTAAATAATTTAGGTTTTCGTTTAAGTATTACTAAGGCAAGCTAAAAATATCAATATAGATACCTTATCTATATAGAAAAAACACAGATGAAAAAAGACAAAAAATCATTTGACAATAGCCTATAACTATAGTGAATAACATAAAAGATATAGTGTGTAACTATATTTGGCGATAAGTAAACAAATAATAATAAAAAAGGGTATCGGAAGTGAATCTACTTCTGAAATATAACTATTAAACAATCCACTACAAAAGTGGTATAGGAATTTAAAAACAATGGATATAACAATAGATCAAAAAACTTATGATGAATATCTTAAAGAAAAAAATACTATTCACAATGAAAGAATACGACCTGATGATGAAAATTTCTTTGATGCTATTCTAAGTATTGATATGGAAAATGATCCTGATGGCAAAAAAATAATTGAAATGATCAAGGATTTATAGAAATGCCAAACAAACCGGAAGATTTCCCTGTATTTACAGAACTGAATATACAGCAAATACAACAAGGAATGGCTAAAATTGGCAATTACCTAAAAGACTTTGGAGATAAATATAAAATTGATAATATTGATATAAATCATAAAGTAATAGCAACAATTATTAACCGTATTGAAAAAAGGCGTGTATATTTCCACATATTTCATAATATCAAAATGGGAGAACAAAATGAGGGTTCTCTCATGTGTTTTTGGATCATTAAACTTATGCCTTTTTTTAATAAAAATACACCCACAAATGAACTTAATGCAAAAATGGTATTATATCTTTTTTACAGAATGCTTTTCTATGTTGCGAAAAAGAGAGGTAAAAAAGTAAATCAAGAACGTTCCTTATCTATTGACATTTATTATTCTTTTAGATTCCGTGATTTAAGCAAAGAAGCAATCATGGCATTAGCAGAAAGTATGATTTATTAAAACAATCAAAAAAAAGTAGCCTGCAAATAAATAACAGGCTATGTTAAAGTTGAGAACCAACTGCAAACTACCCCCTCCCCTGAATAGAAGAGTAGTTTTTCTTTGATTATTTTTGATTACTTAATATAAATTTATCTAACGCTTTTTGAGTATATAGTACCCTGCTATGAATCATCACTTTGGGTATGTCTAATTTTCTCAATGTACTGATACCGATTTTTAGATATTGAGCAGCTTCTTTACGGGTCAAAAGACTTGATTCCATAATTATCTCCTTTACTGTTTATAATTTTTTATATTAGTAAAAGTAAAAAATTATGTGTCACCTAACTGTCACCTGGTAATAGAATTTATATAATCTCATATAACAAATACTGACATCATAAAGAGACTGTTGAAAAAATAAAATTTGTCAGGATTGAAAAATAATTTGCATAAAAAGCAGAGCATATTTAGAGAGAACAGATTATGGCACGATTTAAATACACAGATAAT
>Ga0268262_10001449_pt1 | contig 29389 bp, 22 predicted proteins | sample TergutNc150P3_FD_190354 | JGI IMG/M metagenome (GOLD analysis project Ga0268262, IMG submission 190354) | Nasutitermes corniger P3 segment gut microbial community from laboratory colony in Florida, USA - Nc150 P3 (SPAdes) (version 2) | ecosystem: Host-associated > Arthropoda: Insects >... | reverse complement strand
ACCAAAAGAATAATACCCTCCCCTCTTTAATTATAGAAAAACAGAATATTAAAAGCAAATTTTTACAGGATTTTTTTTGAAAAATTAAGGGAGGTTTCCCGCAAACAACGAAAATTTTGAAAAAAACACCTGTTGACAATGGTTATACTTTAGTTATACTTTATAGTATGAAAACGGCAATTTCTTTACCTGACAAAATCTTCTTTGAAGCGGAAGAAACCGCTCAAAATTTGGGAATCTCAAGAAGCGCCTTATACCTTAACGCTTTGACGGAATATTTGAAAAGGAATAATCGCAAAAATATCACCATCAAATTAAATGAAGTTTATAATGATGACTATTACAAGGAATTTGAACCGTTATCAAATACGGCGCTTGAAAGCATAAGGGAACTTACAAAAAATGATACGTGGTGAGATTTGGCAGGCGGAACTTGGAATTCCCCACGGGAGTGAAGACGGTTTAACCGGTCCTGTGTTAATAATACAGGATAACAGTTTTAATGAAAGCAGGATTAAAACCGTTGTAGTATTACCTTTGACAACAAATTTACGGTTACAGGACGCGCCCGGCAATGTTTTTATCCGGAAAAACGAGTCAAAATTGAAGGACGATTCCGTAATAATCGTTACCCAATTACATGCAACAGATCGCGGAAGGTTTAAGGAAAAAATTTCAAAAGTCAGTAAAGAAATAATGGAACAGGTAGAAGTAGGAATAAAACTGGTTTTAGGAATAAATCAATGACGGACACCCAGGCATTGACATTTTGATGGGGTAAGTTTTACGATTTAAAGTGAAGTGATGAAAACTATTTTTGTAGTAGACGACAACGATACCAACCTGTCAATGGCAAAAAATACGCTGGAAGATTACTACCGGGTATTGACGATACCGTCCGCCGATAAGATGTTTAAACTTTTGGAAAAGATCACTCCGAACCTGATCCTGCTGGATATTGAAATGCCCGAAATGGACGGGTTTGAAGCGTTATTATACCTTAAATCCAGCGCTTTATACGCGGACATTCCCGTTATATTTCTTACCGGTTATTCGGACGATACCATTGAAGCGCGGGGTTTTGAAATGGGCGTAATAGATTTTATTACGAAGCCTTTTTCCAAACTTGTGCTGATCAACCGCCTTAAAACGCATCTGGATATTGACGATCTGATCCGTGAGCGAACGGCGCGGATCAGCCGGTTGCAGAACGGCATTATTACCGTATTGGCGGATGTAATTGAGGAACGCGACAAAGAAACGGGCGGACACAACGACCGCACGTCGGCGTACGTTAAAATACTGATAAAAGCTATGGAAGAACGTGGAGTATACGCGGAGGAAATACGCGGATGGAACATGGAAATGGTCGTTTCATCGGCACGTTTGCATGATACGGGAAAAATCCATATTTTGGACGCTATTTTAAACAAGCCGGGCAAATTGGACCATGATGAATTTGAGCAAATGAAATCCCACACTACGGCGGGCGCGCGCATAATCGGAAGAATGATCAAGCAAACGGAAGAAGAAGAATTCCTGAATAACGCAAAACTATTTGCGGAATACCACCATGAACGCTGGGACGGCACGGGTTATCCGCACGGGCTGAAAGGAACGGATATTCCTCTGCACGGGCGCATCATGGCGATTGTCGACGTATATGACGCGCTTGTATCCAAGCGGCCGTATAAAGAACCGTTAACGGAAGAGGAAGCGATTAACATCATCACGGAGAACGCGGGTAAACAGTTTGATCCTGAAATCGTGCAAGTATTTCTTGAAATAAAGGACAAGTTTAAGCTGTTAAGGGAGGCTTTGTAAATTGAAAATAACACGTTCGATAATAACCGGAGCCGCCGCTGTTTTTATAGAAAAAGACAAACTTAAAGACGATATGGTATATGCGATAACATTACGAATTTATATTGGAGATGGGCCGGCGTGAAATCTGTAAGGTTTTGGAATTCATTGGTTACGCAGATACTTTTATTTCTTGTTATGTTTTCGGCGGCAATATCTATTGCCAACATTATTACTCAGACGCATATATCCAGAGAAGGAACGCGTGAAAGATACGCTTCTCAGGTTGAAATCGCCGTTCGGTTGGCGGCATCTTTTATCTCGGCGGAAGATATAGACTTCTACCTGGAAACATTGGAAGCGGATGATAAATACTACAAATTACTTGATACCCTAAAGTCCATACAAACCATATCTGGTATGACATATATATTTGTCACCCAAATAACCGGTGACGGCGATTTATTTGTCTTTGACACCGACCCCGTTGCCGAAACCAATATGGATCTTGGCAGTTTCTCCAATTGGACGGAATCCGGAATTGCTCCCCCGTTGCAACTCGTTTTATCGGCCGGGAAAAAACCGGCCTCTTATATTTCCCTTACCGAGTGGGGGTATTTTCTAACCGCCAGAGAGCCTATATACCGGCATGACGGGACGACCGCCGGTTATGCCGGAGCGAATTTTTATATGGGGACCGTTTTGGCCGCCCAGGCGAATTCATTGCGTACCAACATAATTATTATCATTTCTTTATTTGCGGCCACTTTGTCAGCGTATTTTTTAATCGTATATAAACTTGTATCCGCCCCGTTAAGAAAATTGAACGTCAATGTCGGCAAATTGTCCGCCGGTGAAGTGCTTTCTCAGGTTTTAGTGTCAAGGAAAGACGAATTCTCGATTTTGGAAAAGACTTTCGCCGATATGAGCAAGCGTAACGCTTACAGCAAAAAACTAACGGACGGCCTTAACAAGACGGCTATAATTTTTCTGTCACAGCGTAATGAGGCGTTTTATGAGACGATGACGGCAGGGGTGCGTCTGATTGCCGATATAGCTGAAATTGACAGACTGATTCTGTGCCGCAATCATACGGCGTCAGACGGTTTGTCTGCCGGCATTTTGCATACGTCTGAAGTCTACCGTTGGGACAGAAGTCCCGGCGCCAAAACCGAATCGACTGAGCCTCTCATTAACATACCTTACAAGCAGTTGATACCGGATTGGGAAGCGTATTTTTCCGACGCAAAAAATATAAACAGTTCATCAAAACTGCTGTTTGAAAAAGCCAATACCGCAATTCAATCCTTTGGGGTCCTGACAGCCGCCGTCTTACCGATACATATCAACAATGCTTTCTGGGGCTTCGCGCTTTTCGGCAATACCGAAAAAGAACGTTCTTTTAATGATGATATTGTTGAGATGCTGCGCTCGGCGGCATTTTTATTTGCAAACGCTTTAATTCGCGCCGACATGGAACGTGATGTTAAAGAAGCGTTGAATAAAGAGATGAAAGCAAACAAAGCAAAAAGCGATTTCCTCTCCAGCATGAGCCACGAAATACGCACCCCGATGAACGCAATCCTGGGCATCACCGAAATTCAGCTGGAAAATGAAAATATTTCGCTTGATATACAGGAAGCCATGAAAAAGATTTTCAATTCGGGCTATTTACTGCTTGGTATCATTAACGACATATTGGACCTGTCTAAAATAGAGGCGGGCAAGCTTGAACTGTCGCCGTCCAATTATGATGTCCCAAAACTCATTGATGACACCGTACAGCTCATCGTCATGCGATACGGCAAAAAGCCGATTGATTTTAATTTTCAGGTGGATGAGAACATTCCTTTAACGTTATTTGGCGATGAATTGCGTATAAAACAGATTTTAAACAACTTGCTTTCCAACGCCTTCAAATATACGGATAAAGGCGAAATTTCCATGTCGGTTACCGCCGAAGATATACGGCAAGGGGAAAATCCACAGATAACGCTTGTGTTCCGCGTGGCCGACACAGGGCAGGGGATGACAGCTGAGCAGATAGAAACGCTGTTTGATGATTACACGCGTTTTAATTTGGAAGCCAACCGTACAATCGAAGGCACGGGTCTTGGCATGAGCATTACGAAACATCTGGTCAATATGATGAACGGGGATATTTTTGTGGAAAGCGAGCCGGAAAAAGGTTCGGTATTTACCGTGCGCCTGCCGCAGAGAATTGTCGATTCCAGAGTGTTAGGCAGGGAATTGGCGAAAAATATCAAACAGTTCAATGCCGGCAAAGTGTCGCAAACAAATAATACGCCGCAATTTGTACGCGAATATATGCCTTATGGCAAGGTTTTGGTCGTGGACGACGTGGAAACAAATCTTTATGTCGCAAGGGGGCTGATGACCCCTTACGGCCTGTCGATTGAAGTCGTGACAAGCGGATCTGAAGCGGTTGAAAAAATCAAGAACGGCGCGACTTACGATATTATTTTTATGGATCATTTTATGCCCCAAATGGACGGCATAGAAACGACAAAAATCCTGCGCGACTTTGGTTATACGCGCCCGATTATAGCGCTGACGGCTAACGCCATAATCGGGCAGGCGGAGATGTTTTTGAAAAACGGGTTCGACGGGTTTATTTCCAAGCCCATAGACATACGCCAGCTTAACGCTTCGCTAAATAAGTTTATACGCGACAAGTATCCGCCTGAAGTGGTAGAAACCGCGCGGCAGCAGGCGATCAAAATCAATCAGGCAAAGTCTTCCGCCGAAAAGGTACAATCGTCATCCGGTCCGGAATTGTCTGCAATTTTCACAAAAGACGCTGAAAAGGCCATTGCGATTTTAAGAACGATAATCTCTAACGCGTTCCGCAGAGGCGATGATTTCCGGCAATATGTTATCAATGTCCACGCAATGAAAAGCGCGCTTGCGAATATCGGAGAAAACGAACTTTCCGCCACCGCGTTAAAACTGGAATGGGCAGGACGGGCGGAAAATGTTTCCGTAATAAAAGACGAAACCCCGGCATTTTTGGAAGCGCTGGGTGAAATAATCGAAAAAAACAGACCAAAGGGAAATGAAAGTGAAGCCATAACGGATGATTCTGGCAACAGGGCGTATTTAGCGGAAAGACTGCATGTAATCCGAACAGCATGCGAGAAGTATGATGAAACGACCGCTAATAAGGCGCTGTCTGAACTAAAGCAAAAAAAATGGCCGTCTACTACAAATGATCTGCTGGACACTATCGAAGAGGATTTATTGCACAGTGATTTTGAGGAAGCCGCTAAACTTATTGAAGATTATGAAGCAATTATGACAAACGCTACTTCCAAACTGAATAAGAAGAATTCCTGAATAACGCAAAACTATTTAAGGGATGCTTTGTAATTTAACATAAGGGAACCTCTAAAAACTTCAGTTTTTAGAGGTTCCCATAATAAACAACTTGATGAACAACAGGTTTTTACCTACAATGTATGAAAAGGAAATTGTTTTATATGTATATAAAACGTTCAATATTAACCGGAGCCGCCGCTGTTCTTATTCTTCTTTTACTGATAGGGCTTTTTATTATGCACATCTACAACATGGAAGCCATGTATCTGGAAAACGCCGTTTTTATAGAAAAAGACAAACTTAAAGACGACATGGTATATCTTGAATCTTTGCTGGAAAATGACCATAGCATTGTACACCTCGAAAAAGGCGATTTCGTATACGAAAAAGAAAAAACCTTTTCTCCCGTATACCACCGGGATCTTATCGAACACATGGCGCACGATATGGGAATAGAGGTGGCTATTTATATCAAAGAAAATGACAACTACCGCTGTATAACATCCAGTATTGTCGATTCAAACGGAAGTCCGGCGGTAAATATTTTTCTTGGAGAGGAAAGCGCGGCATACGCTTCCATTCAATCCGGCCTGGACTTTACCGGTAAAGACGTTATTCTAGGCAAGGATTACCTGACCTTATACCGGCCTCTCTTTCAGCCCGATACAAACGAAGTTATGGGCATTTTGTTTACCGGCATTAAGATGACGGCGGTAAAAAACATCATCTCACAAAAAAGCAATATGATGATTATACAAACAATTTTAATAAGGGTATCCGCCATATTGCTTGGAGCGTTACTGATAGTTATTCTTATTACCATATTAATCCGTATTATCGTAGAGAAAAACATGGCGGAAGAACGCCTGCGGATTATATTTGAGGCCATGCCGTTAGGTGCAAGTATTCACAACCAGAATTTCGAATATTTTGACTGTAATAAAGGCATGCTCAATCTTTTTGATCTGTCCAGCAAGCAGGAATATTTTGACAATTTTGACCGGCTTTCGCCCGAGTATCAACCGGACGGGAGACTGTCAAAAGACAAGATGGATGAAATTATTAACAAGGCCTTTGCCGAAGGTTATTGCACTTTTGAATGGATGCACCAAAAAATGAACGGGGAGCCTGTGCCATGCGAAATTACGCTTGTACGCGTTAAAAATAACAACGAATTTACTTTGGTCGTCTATATGCGTGATTTACGGGATCTAGATGCTGCAATTAACCAAAAGAACGAATCGGAGAAATCGCTTAATACTCTGAAAAATATATTGAACGGGCTTAATGCGATGATCTATGTTACTGTTCCTGAAACCGGCGAGATTCTCTTTGTAAATGACTACATGAAAAAGCAATTTAACATTAAAGAAGACTGCGTAGGACAATTTTGTTATAAAGTATTTCTGAAGGATGCGCAGGAAAAATGCGAATTTTGTCCATGCCACCAGCTTGACAAAGCGCCGGACAGCACTGTCGTATGGGAAAGAGAAAATCCCATGTTAAGGCGCATACACCATAACACAGATCGCTATATAGAATGGCATAACGGCAAAATTGTCCATATCCAGCACTCAATAGACGTAACTGATTTGGTTATGGCAAAAGAACAGGCCGAACAGAGCAGCCGTTTCAAGAGCCAGTTTCTGTCGCGCATGAGCCACGAAGTGCGCACGCCTATGAACGCTATTTTGGGCATAACCGAAATTCAGCTTCAGGATGAAACAATGCCGCCTGGAAGGCGGGAAGCCCTCAACAAGATTTACAATTCGGGTTATTTGCTGCTGGGCATCATCAACGACATATTGGACTTGTCAAAAATAGAGGCGGGCAAGCTTGAACTGACACCAATCAGCTATGATGTCCAAAACCTCATCAATGATACCGTACAGCTCACCGTCATTCGGTACGACAACAAGCCGATTGATTTTAATCTTCAGGTGGATGAGAACATTCCTATAACGTTATTCGGCGATGAATTGCGTATCAAACAGATTTTAAACAACCTGCTTTCCAACGCCTTCAAATATACGGACAAGGGCGAAATTTCCATGTCGGTTACCGCCGAAAATATACGGCAGGGGGAAAATCCGCAAATAACGCTTGTGTTCCGCGTGGCAGACACAGGACAGGGCATGACAAGCGAGCAGATGCACAAGCTTTTCGACGAGTACACGCGCTTTAATTTGGAAGCCAACCGTACAGTTGAGGGTACAGGACTGGGTATGAACATCACTAAAAACCTCGTTCGCATGATGGACGGCGAGATTTCCGTGGAAAGCGAGCCGGGGAAAGGTTCGGCATTTACCGTGCGTTTGCCGCAGAAGATTGTCGGTTCAGGAGTATTAGGCAAGGAATCGGTGGAAAAAGTTAAACAATTCAACATCGGCAGAACGGCGCAAACAAATAACGCGCCGCAATTTGTACGCGAGTATATGCCTTATGGCAGGGTTTTGGTTGTGGACGATGTTGAGTCAAACCTGTATGTTGCAAGGGGGCTGATGGCCCCTTACGGTTTGTCGATTGAAATCGCTACAAGCGGACCTGAAACGATTGAAAAAATCAGGGGCGGCGCAACTTTTGATATTATATTCATGGATCATTTTATGCCCCAAATGGACGGCATGGAAGCGACAAAAATCATACGCGATCTGGGGTATACGCATCCGATCATTGCGTTGACAGCTAACGCTCTTGCCGGACAGGCGGAAATGTTTTTGGAAAACGGGTTCGACGGATTTATTTCCAAGCCCATAGACATACGCCAGCTTAACGCTTCGCTAAATAAGTTTGTACGCGACAAGTATCCGTCTGAAGTAGTTGAAGCCGCGCGGAAACAGGCGATCAAGATCAATATGGCAAAGTCTTCCGCCGAGAAGGTACAACCATCCTCCGGTCCTGAATTATCTGCAATTTTCACAAGGGACGCCGAAAAGGCCGTTGCGAATTTAAAAATAATAACCTCCAACGCGTTCCGCAGAGACGATGATTTACGGCAATATGTTATAAATGTACACTCAATGAAAAGCGCGCTTGCGAATATCGGAGAAAACGAACTTTCCGCCACCGCGCTAAAACTGGAACTGGCGGGACGGGCGGAAAATATTTCCGTAATAATGGCCGAAACCCCTGCGTTTATGGAAGCGCTGGGTAAAATAATCGAAAAAAACAGGCAAAAAGGAAATGAAGACACTGTTATAACAGATAATTCCAACAATACGGAGTATTTAGCGAAAAAACTTCAAATAATCAGGACGGCATGCGAGAAGTATGATGAAGCGACAGCCCATTCGGCGCTGGCTGAACTAAGGCAAAAAAAATGGCCGTCTACTACAAATGATCTGCTGGACACTATCGAAGAGGATTTATTGCACAGTGATTTTGAGGAAGCCGCTAAACTTATTGAAGATTACGAAGCAATTGCGGTAAAAGCTACTTAAAGAGAAAAATGAGACATTGAATTCTTAATCGTCATACCTTCTATCAAAAAATCTTTCTCTAAAAGCAAGTAATGTTAATTTCGGTTCAGTTGTAAACCATTCCTCCCTAAGAATCCACCCGGCTGCTTGTCTATACCACTTATAAGACTGAAAATAAACTTCAGGAAGATTTTTATTTTCTTTATAGGAAGGCTGATAATCAATCTGCATATTTATCCCGTCTTATCATAAATGCAATTTGAAGAAAATAACCACGAAGTACACGGAATAAAGATCCTATATAAAAAATTCCGTGCCTCCGTGGTAAAATTTCTTAATTACTCCTTTTCCTAGCCCCTGCAAACTTCGATACCGGGAAGTTTCCTGCCTTCAAGCAGTTCAAGAGAAGCGCCGCCGCCCGTTGAAACATGGCTCATTTTTGAAGCAAGGCCGAATTTGTTTACAGCCGCGACCGAGTCGCCGCCGCCGACAACCGTGATAGTTCCCTTGCCCGTCGCTTCCGCCACAAGCTTTGCGACTGCTTCGGTTCCTTTCGCAAAAGCGTCAAATTCAAAAACGCCGACAGGGCCGTTCCACACAATGGTCTTGGCTCCCGCAAGCACTTCTTTGTATTTGGCAAGCGTCTTTGGCCCTACGTCCAGTCCAAGCAGATTGTCGGGAAGGTCCAGGCCGTCGACAGGGATTGGGACAGCGGTAGCGTCAAAACTTGTCGCGGCGACATGGTCAAGCGGCAGAACAATCTGCACGTTTGCGCTTTTTGCGGCGTCAAGGATTTTCTGCGCCGTAGCAAGCTGATCGTCCTCAACAAGCGATTTGCCGATTTTGTGCCCCTGAGTTTTCAGGAATGTATACGCCATACCGCCGCCGATTACAAGCGCGGCTGAATTTTTAAGCAGGCTTTCCAGCACCGCGATTTTTGACGAAACTTTCGCGCCGCCGATAATCGCGACCAGCGGTTTTTGCGGGCTTGTAACAATCGGCTCAAGGTAATTGACTTCTTTTTCCATAAGAAAACCGGCTACGGATACCGGAACAAACTTTGCGATGGACGCCGTTGAGGCGTGATCGCGGTGAGCGGTTCCGAACGCGTCGTTTACAAAAATTTCGCCGTAGGTGGCAAGCTCTTTTGCCAGCTTGTCCAGTTCCGCCGGTTCTTTGGCGGTTTCCTCTTTGTGGAAGCGGGTATTTTCCAGCATGATAACGGAGCCGTCTTTTTGGCTTTCGATAAACGCCTTCTTGCCGTAGCAACTGTCTTCGCCCGCGAAAATTACCGGCTTTCCGAGTTTCTTCTCAAGATAGGCGGCGACAGGAGCCATGCGGTGCTTGCCTTTGATGTACGCGTCCTTGTCAAATGTTTTGCCGTCCTTCTCGGCCTTTTCCTGCGCCTTTTTCGCGTCTTTGGAAGGGTCTCCCAAATGCGACATGAGCGTGAGGGATTTTGCTCCCTGCTCCAGAATATATTGAATGGTAGGCAGCGCCGCCACAATGCGCGTGTCGTCCTGCACTACCCCCTCTTTCATGGGAACGTTAAAGTCAACGCGCATAATTATACGCTTGCCCTTTAAATCTACGGATTTTACAGTCTTGATCATGATTGAACTCCTTTTTAGGAATAAGGATGGAGGATGGGGAGTATTACTCCCCATCCCTTAAATACTCAAATTATTTTTTACTGTCGATATATTTGAGCAGGTCTACAACTTTGTTTGAATAGCCCCACTCGTTGTCGTACCAGGAAACTACCTTAAAGAAACGTTTTTCGCCCTTAAGGTTGTTCTCGAGGGTGGCAAGGCTGTCATAGATTGAGGTGTTGGTATTGTGAACGATGTCGGATGATACGATTTCCTCGTTGCAATAAGCCAGAATGCCTTTCATGTAGGATTCCGAAGCCTTTTTCATGGCTTTGTCAATTTCTTCAATAGAGGTGTCTTTCTCGGCGCGGAATGTAAGGTCTACTACCGAACCTGTGGGTGTGGGGACGCGGAAGCTCATGCCGGTGAGTTTGCCCTTGGTAGAGGGAAGAACCTCGCCTACGGCTTTTGCCGCGCCTGTGGTTGACGGAATGATGTTGATGGCCGCCGCGCGTCCGCCTCTCCAGTCTTTCTGGGAAACGCCGTCTACGGTTTTCTGGGTGGCGGTATAGGAGTGAATTGTGGTCATAAGACCGGTTTCAATCCCAAAGCCTTCTTTAAGAATTACATGGACTACCGGCGCAAGGCAGTTTGTGGTGCAGCTTGCGTTGGACAGTACATGGTGTTTCGACGGATCGTATTCTTCATTGTTAACGCCCATGACGATGGTCTTAACCGGTTTGGAGTCATCTTTCGATTTGCCCGGCGCGGAAATAATAACCTTTTTCGCCCCGGCGGCAATGTGGCCGTAGGCTTTCTCGTCGGTATAAATACCGGTGGATTCTACCACATAGTCAATTCCCATGTCCTTCCAGGGAAACTGATCCGGCGTCTTGCCCTTGCCGGAAAGACATTTGATCTTGTGGCCGTTTACCACCAGAACATCATCGCCGTCGGTGCCGATATCGGCTTTCATCTGACCCTGCGTTGAGTCGTATTTTAACTGATAGGCAAAGTACTTTGCATCAGTGGAAAGATCAACCACCGCTACTACGTCAATTTTGTCTTTTCCCAGTAATCCCTGTCCTACTAAGGCCTGGAATACCAAGCGTCCAATACGCCCGAAACCATTAATTGCAATTTTCATAAAAATCCTCCTGAAATACTCAATTTTATAATATAATATACTAAATCATATTATTAGTCAATTGAGAAAAAGAGCCGCTTAGATAAGCGACGCAGTCTGGAGCCTTTCCGTCTCTATTGTGGTTGTTCTGCCGTGGCCTGGGTAAACCCTGATATTTCCGTCCATCTCAAAGAGGCGGCGGAGGCTTGCGAAAATGTCGTCTTCATTGCCGCCGGGAAGGTCTGTGCGGCCGTAAGCGTAGTAAAAAAGGGTGTCCCCGGAAAAAAGAATCCCCTCTTCCTTGTCCCAAAACGCAATACTGCCCGGCGAATGGCCGGGAAGGTGAAGAACCGTTAAGGGACCGATAACGGAGCCTTCTTCAAGAAGGATGTCCGCAGGCGGTAAATCGCGCCAAAATGTATCAATAAACGAACTTGAGCCCATTGCGGCTTTAATGCTGACGGTGTGGACTTTGTACGCATCGGGACCAAGGGAGGAGGCGTCGAGACGGTGAATGGCGATTTGCGGTTTTGCCGGGCTTAATTTTTCGACTAATTGGGGCACTGCGGCGATATGGTCAAAATGGCCGTGGGTGAGTAAAATGTAACCTGGAACAAGGCCGAGTTCTTTAAGAACGGAGATTATTCTGTCCGCTTCGTCTCCGGGATCAATGACTGCGGCTTCTTTTTCATTTATCGGGTAAATCCAGCAATTGGTTTCGATTGCGCCCACTACTAAATTGGTTATTTTTTTATCCGGCATGGGAGGATATTAGCACGAAGATTACTTATTTTCTAGTCATTTTCCTTATTGTCGCTTTTTGGTACGGGGTCGTTCCGCTTGCCGGAGCCGTTTTCAGCCGCCACAGGTGGGTGCTTTTCAGAAAGCGTTTTAACGATCTCAGGCTTAACCCTCTTTTAAATTATCCGCAATACCGCAAGTTAAATAACGAAGGCGGCGTTTTTCGTTTTACAGGGGAAATTGATTCCATAACGGACGGACACACTCTATGGGTCAGGGGCGAAGACCTTACCATTCCCGTTTCGCTAAAAAAAACCAAGTGCTGGTTACTTCCGATAAATGACGGTGAAGGAATACCGGAACCGCCTGAACAGGTGCGCTGGAACAATGTTTCCACCCTGTCGGAGGGCATCAAGGTTTTTATCGGCGGACAAATAAAAATGCAGGATAACAGGATGAGTTTTGTTTCGACAAAGGAAAGACCGCTTACCGTCATTTTTTACAACTGCCCCGATCCGTCCCTTACAGATGAAATAATCCGCTGCGCAAGGACGCGCAATGAATACTGGAACAACATCACTCCGGTATCAATTGTAATAGGCGCGCTGTCGCTGATTTACATCGCCGCGTACTTTCTTGACCGTCCCGCTTACCGCCTGACAATAATTACGGCGCTGGTCGCGGTTTTTTTGCCAATCATGCCCATGTTTCCGCCGGGCCTCCTGTTGACGCTTCTTTACCGCCGCATAACATGGCACGCGAGAAAATTCAGGGCATACTGGGACATAGTACGGCTTCCCATGCGTTATCTGCAAGGCGGCGGGGAAAGCGCCATTCTTAGCACCGGGGAAAAATACGGTTTTATTAAAATTAAATCGCCTTCCGACGCGGCGGAAAACACCCCGTTTCTTGTATCTGAGTATGAAAAGGAAGAAAATCCCGAATGGCACTTTTTCGGCGTAATAACGCCTGAATCTTCCGGCGAAAACAACGCTATGCCGAAAAGTTCTTCTGCCGACCCTTTTGTAAGTTTCGGCCTGCTGCATGGCTCTCCGAAACAGCTCGCCTCTCATTACGCGATCAGGGCCTATACAATGGAAGTATTCGCGTGGTTTTTACTGTTGCTTGGGATAAGCATAAACGTGGTTTTTATTTTTGTGATTTTATCGCTGTTGCGGATAGTTTGAAGATACGCCTAATCAATTTAAAAATTCCATAACCGCGGCCTTATTCCCGCCCGCGCCGACGCAGGAAGGACAGCCGTTGCCGCAGGGACAGCGGTTCAAGGCTTCGCGGATGGCATCTAACAGCGGCTCTATGCGCCGCGCGAGGCTTTCCGTAAGGCCTGTTCCCCCGGGATATTTGTCGTAAATGTAAAGGGCTGGAACGCCGAAGTGCGGATCGCGCACCCGCTCGGCGATTCCAAGGTCGCGGCTGTCGCAGAGGAGGAAAACAGGCGCTATATTTCGGATAAGGTTGCCCGCCCCGTAAAGAGCCTCGCCCGTCCGCTGTTCGTCCATTTTTTCCAACGCCTTGCCGCATTCTGTTTCGGGACCGAAAAGCATGGCAAGAGAGCGCGTCTGCATTTCCTCTTCGGGAAGGTTTATATCCCCGTAGCCGATATTCTCATGGGTACGGAAGCGTATTTTTTTGAACTTTGTCACCTGAGAGCGGACAAGGACGTCCGACAGAACGCCCTCGGCTTCCTTGTACTTTATTTTTTCGTCTTCGGATAAAACCTTAATGTCCGTCTTAACAAGCCCGTCCGTAAAGTAATTAACGTCGGCTTCGCGGACATGGCATTTGCGGTTTTCAATATCAAGCTCTTCCACCAGATACTGCCGTCCCCGGTGAATGTACACGGCGTTTACAAAGATAAGCTCTTTGGCGCTCGGCCTGTCCATCTCCCCTATCACGGAATTTCTGCCGTCAGTTAAATCAATAATTACCACATTGTCCGCGCTTGCGCTGCGCAGGCTTACCGCTTCCGCGGGATAGGAACGATCCGCCCAGTGCCATTTTCCCGCCGTATGGCGCACAATGCCAGATTCCTCAAGATACTCAAGGACGTCTTTTGCGTTCTCTCCGTAACTTCCGCCTGACTCTTCCATTTCGCCGTCAAGGAATGGCAGTTCAAAACAGGCGCATTTGACATGATCTGTTAAAATGTATGGGTTATCGGGGTCTATGCGGGCTTCTTCGGCGTTCTTGCGGAAAAACCATTCTGGGTCATTCATAATAAATTGATCGACAGGCGAAACAGTGGCTATAAAGACCGATACGGCGGTGCCGCCCCTGCGCCCCGCCCTGCCCGACTGCTGCCAGAAGCTGTTAAAAGAGCCGGGGAAGCCCGCGACAATCGAAGCGTCAAGGCCGCCGATGTCTATTCCCAATTCCAGCGCGTTAGTGGAAACAACTCCCTGAATATCGCCCTCGCGCAGTCCCCGCTCTATCTCATGGCGCTCGTTGGGCAAAAAGCCGCCGCGGTACGCCTCTACCCTTATGCGGGAGTTATCTGTAAAGATATTTTTTAGGTCCTCGTTTACATAGGAGGCGGCTACTTCGGTTTTTACCCTGGAGTGCGCGAAAAGTATCGTCTTTATTCCCGCCTTTAAGAGGGCTATCATCCAGCGGCGGCTTTCCGTTACCACTGAGCGGCGGATACCCTGCACTTTGTCAACAAGAGGCGGATTGTACAGGATTATCCGCTTTTCTCCGCGCGGCGCGCCGTTTTTGTCAACTAACTCCACGGAAAGGCCTGTAAGCGCCTGCGCAAGCTCTTTCGGGTTGCCGATTGTCGCGGAACAGAGAATAAACTGCGGTTTTGCTCCGTAAAACGAGGAAACGCGGCGAAGGCGGCGGATTACATTGGCGACATGGCTTCCCATAACGCCGCGGTAGGCGTGGGCCTCGTCTATTACGATATATTTCAAATTGGAAAAGAACTTTATCCATTTGGGATGATTGGGAAGTATTCCCGTATGCAACATATCGGGATTGGAAATAATGATTCTGCCCGTATCCCGCGCTGAAACACGCAAAGATTCGGGCGTATCCCCGTCATAAGTCGCGATTTTCAGGTTTAATTCATCAAAATTACCGACGGTTTCGTTCAGTTCCGCCTGCTGATCCTGCGAGAGCGCCTTTGTGGGAAAAAAGTACAGACAGCGCGCGCTTTCATCGGATAATAGCGCCTGTAAACAGGGAAGGTTGTAGCAAAGCGTCTTGCCGGACGCGGTCGGCGTGACAATTACCACATTTTTGCCCGACTGCGCTAGCCTGTAGACTTCGGTTTGGTGGGAATAAAGCCTGTCTACGCCCCTTCTGTTCAACGATTTGACAATTCTGTCGTCTAAGCCTTCCGGGAACGGGGCAAAAATTCCTTCTTGGGCAGGTATTAGGCGATTTACAATTATATTAGGGGCAAATTCAGGACTTTCAAGAATTTTATCCAGATTTTCGCGCGCGTTCATTCTGTCAATCCTACTCTATTATTGACAAATCGGGAATATACCTGACCATTTTTAAAAAATTATTAATAATTTTACTAGACAAAAAAATGATAATAAAATACAATAAAAATAAGAGAAAAGTGTTATTTCTCGAGGGGTTGCGTTATGTCAGAAGTTTTGTCAATTATTCTAGGTGGAGGTAAAGGAACCCGTTTATTTCCGTTAACACAGTTCCGCTCAAAGCCGGCAGTGCCTTTCGGAGGGAAATTCCGGTTAATTGACATACCCATTTCCAATTGTATAAACGCAAATTTACGCCAAATATATATTGTAACTCAATTTAATTCAGCATCCCTTCACCTGCACATAGGCCAGACTTATGTCTTTGACCCTTTTACAAAAGGTTTTGTCGAAATTCTTGCCGCAGAGCAGACGCTTGAACATACCGGCTGGTACGAAGGCACTGCCGACGCTATCCGCAAGAATCTTCCCCACTTTAGAACACAAAATCCGTCATATTATATAATTCTTTCGGGCGACCAGCTTTACAGAATGGATTTGGACGAACTCCTGAAAAAACATATTGATTCAGGCGCCGCCATTTCCATCGCGTGTACCGGCGTTTCAAGGGAAAACGCAAGCGGTCTTGGCATTCTTAAAGTTGATAAATCCAATCAAATTACCGAATTTTTGGAAAAACCGGGACCTACCAGGGATATTTCCAATTTTAAAGCGCCGCAGGAATTAATTACGGAAAAAAACAAAGACGACTGCTATCTTGGTTCTATGGGTATCTACGTTTTTAACGCAAAAACAATGGAAGAATGTCTTGCAAACGAGCTTACCGATTTTGGAAAAGAAATAATACCCTCGGCAATAAGCAGGTTAAAAGTAAACGCGTATCTTTTTGACGGTTACTGGGAAGATATCGGAACGATAAGAAATTTTTATGAAACCAATCTTGAACTTACGACGCTCCGCCCCCGTTTTGATTTTTATGACGAGCAAAAACCAATCTATACCCACATGCGGAATCTTCCGCCCTCAAAAATGAACTTTTCAAACATGAACCAGTCCATTGCCGCGGAAGGCTGTATTATTACCAATGCCAACATTACCAATTCAATTGTCGGTATCCGTACCATTATCGAAACAGGCTCAAGCCTGAACGGCGTTGTATGTATGGGAGCCGACTTTTACGAGACGGAAGCTCAAAAAATTCAAAATGCCGAAGCAAGAATCCCCAATGTGGGAATCGGGCGCGGCGCGATTGTCAAAGGGGCAATAATCGACAAAAACGTCTGCGTCGGCGAGGGCTGCCGGATAGGCGTAGACGACATTAAGCGCACGGACGGCAATTACGGCCATTACCATGTTGTGGACGGAATTATCGTTATTCCAAAGAACACCATTCTGTATCCCGGAACAGTTATTTGACGCCTTTTCGTTTTTTTGCGGCAAGTTTTTTGTTTTTTACTTTTTTTTCCTGTACAAAAAATTATTCTCAATCCAGCAATAAGCCAAAAAATGATAAAAAAGGCGCGTTACTTGTAAACGTAATAAACAAAGCGGTGTTACCCGAAAATATATCAGCTAACCTTCTTAAAGCCGCCGAAGTTAATCCGTCTTTTGTTTCCGAGATTGCCGCCATTTTACAGACAGACCCGTATTTATGGAAACTGGTAGACAAAAAGAACGACTTGGGCGAATTCTACGCGCCGGGCGATCTTGTCGAGTTAAAAAGCGGCTCATACCTTGTAAACAGGACAGGGCTTATGCTTCGTAAGGCCGCCGCCGATTCTCTGGAAGAAATGGCCGCCGCCTCAAAAAAAGAAGGGGTAACTCTTACGGCGTCGTCAGCTTACCGCTCGTATTCGTATCAGGTGCAAGTTTATGAAAGAATCGTAAGAGAAATGGGAAAAGAAGAGGCGGACAGGGAATCCGCCCGCCCCGGCTTCAGCCAGCACCAGTTAGGGCTTGTTGTGGACTTTGGTTCCATTTCCGACGCTTTTACCGGAACCAAAGAAGAAGTTTGGCTGACACAAAACGCGTGGCGCTACGGCTGGTCCATTTCTTTCCCCGAAGGCATGGAAGAAGTAACAGGATACCGCTGGGAAAGCTGGCACTACCGCTATGTGGGCAAAGAACTGGCAAAATTTATAAATAACTATTTTGAAGGAATACAGCAGTACGCCTTACAGTTTTTAAAAGAGTGGAAAGAAAATAATCCGTAAGGCATAAATTTTTTCAAAACATTGTCCTCAAAAGACCTCACGCAGAGACGATCTTCTTCATTCTTTTATTTTTAATAATTCGCGTTTTACTTCTTCGGCGGTGGCGCATTCCAGAACTTTATCCGCAATTTTCTGCGCCCGTTTTATTGTGACAGAACAAATCGCGCGTTTAACGGCCGCAACGGAAGCGGCTCCCATGCTAAGTTTTCGCAAGCCAAGACCCGCAAGAACAGGAGCCGCAGAGGGATCGGCCGCAAGCTCTCCGCAGATTGATACCGGTTTTCCGTATTTTTCAAAAGCGCCCGCTACTTCTTTTATCAGCTTAAACAGCGCCGGATGAAAAGACTGATAATAGGGTTCCACTTCGCTGTTCATCCTGTCCGCCGCGCACATGTACTGGCACAGATCATTTGAGCCTATACTTGCAAAATCTATTTCCTGCGCGGCATGTTCCGCCAACAGCGCGATGGAAGGTATTTCTATCATAATGCCGGTTTTAAATTTTCCGAAAGGTTTTCCTTCTTTTTCAAGTTCTTCACTGACAGACGCTATAATCTCTTTTACCCTGCGTATGTCATCAATGGAATTTACCATTGGGAACATAAGCCACATATTTCCGTAAATACTGGCGCGCAAAGCCGCTCTAAGCTGCGTTTTGAAAACATCAAGGCTGCTAAAACAAAAACGCAGGCCGCGGTTTCCCAAAAACGGATTTTCCTCGCGCGCAAAGCTCAGATTGGAAAGCTGTTTGTCCCCGCCTATATCAAGAGTACGCAAGATTACAGGGCGTTCTCCAAAACATTCCAAAACATTTTTATAGGCGGAAATCTGCTCGTCTTCGTCTGGCAAGGTGTCCCTGCCAAGGTAAAGAAACTCGGTTCTGAAAAGCCCGACAGAATCCGCAAAAGCCGCGGCGGAAAGTTCGTCGCCTGAAACACCTGAAATATTCAAACCAATGTCTATTTGCGTTCCATCCGTCGTACGCGCTTCTTTTAAAAGGTATGTTTCCGCGTCCTGTTTATCGCGGCGGTAAGCTTCGTATTTTTTTTCATATTCGGCGGCTACTCCGCTTTCAGGCTCCAGAATTACTTTGCCTTCATCGGCGTTTACCACCGCAAGCTGGCCGTGTTTTACCGCGTCCATAAGCCCGTGAATGCCGAATACTGTCGGGATTCCGTAACTTCTCGCGATAATCGCGGTGTGGCTGGTCAGCCCGCCTTTTTCCGTAAGAAGCGCCAGAGCTTTGTTCCTGTCCAAAGAAGCCGTATCCGAGGGCATTAAGTCCTGAGCGGCAATAATGACAGGTTCGGACAATGAAGAAAGTCCGTCATTTTTAATGCCGTACCATAACCTGAGAAGCAAAGCGCGCACGTCGTTAAAATCCGCGGCGCGTTCGGCAATCAGCGGATCGGCGGCTTTTTGCAGCACCAAAAGGACGGTTTCATAAACCTGATAAATTGCCCAGTCGCCTGCCCATTTTTCGTTTAATATTCTGGACGGTATTTCCTCATTTATTACAATATCTTCTATAATTTCCTGATGCGCGATAAAAATCTCCGCTTTCTGCGGATCGTGTTTTTGCATGGAGAGTTTAAGTTCTTCAAGTGTGTCAAAAGCTTCTTTTTTAACCGCTAGATAATGATCAAGGTGAGACTGCTCTTCTCCTTCGGAAACATAGCTTTCCTCAGGAAGAAAACCTGTATTTTTATAAACATGAATCCTGCCTACTGCTATTCCGGGGGCAGCTCTCTTTCCGTTTAAAACCATAACATAAAGATAATCCGGCCATCTGACCACTTAAGGCCAGATGGGTCAGATTGTGACAGATTACGGCCTACCAGCCGTCGATCATGTCGTCTGGGTCACGGTTGTTTTCGGCAAAGAGATCCGTTACTGCGCGGAGATCATCAAAGTAAATATAATAACTTCCATAGGCTTCTAATGGATCACAGTCAATTCTGAAACCCATAATTTTAATACCCATTTGATTATGATAGTGGTAATTCGTCTGAATAACGCCGCTAAATCCGTCTTCAGCCTGAGGAGGAATCGCGACGGTTAATTTCTTCCAGCCGATAAAATTGAGTTTTCCTACAAAGAACTCGTATTTTCTGCCAAAGAAATCCTGAATTAATATTACAAGATCGTGGTTAAAGTTACGCCCCGCAACCCATACCGAAATGGTTTTTGTTATCCCCTCAATAGGAATAGGGCGCGTCGGGTAAATTGTAAAACTGTTATGCCCTCTGCGAAGGTAATCTACCCTTGTACCAAGAACAAACTTGTCAGAAATATTTAACCCCTCTTCCTCAGGAATAGGCTCCTTGCCTGAAGGGGCGCCGTTAAACAGCCTTGAAGTCACATAACCTTCGTCGGACGACATGGTAGAACGCCAAAAACCGTCATGTTCAAATTTGTCAACAGATACTTCTTTTAACATCTGCTGCGCGGAATCAATCCCTATCCTTTCAGGATCCGGAGAACCAACTTCCCTTTGCTGCTGCGCAAAGAGAAAACCTGCAATTAAAAGGAAAAATGCTATAAATAAAAACTTCTTCATATTAATATCTCCTTACTTGTTTGACCAAAGTTTTTGTACATTATCCGGGTCAGCCAAATCGTTGCCGTCAAAAAGAGGAACGTACATATTCGTCAGTACCTTAAACTGTTTGAAATAGATATAGAAATTATCGACTCTTTCGGCCGGCTGCGTCCATATCCTGAATTTTACAAAATGAAGACCGGCGTATGAAGGCAGCGTCCGTCTTGACTGGGCAATGTTAGTCGGAAGGTCGACCTGAAGGTTTTTCCATCCGGCATGCGCAATATCTCCCAGCCTAAAAGCAAACACGACGCCCCTGTAATCGCGTACAAAAATTTCTATGTAGTATCTGAAGTTTGCCCCCCATACCCACATATCAAAATTACGTACTTTTCCGGGGATTGGGATTTCATAAGGTCCGGCGTCGGGATTTTCCGCCAACACCGGATATATGTCTATCCAGTTATATCCCGTACGATCAAAACGGCCGTTAATACCAAAACTCCTTTGAGGCGGCGCGGACTGGTTGTATCCGAAAACAACAACCGGCCACGCTTCTACATAAGTAAGAATCGGATAAGTTACATCTTTTGTCTTGGTAATAAATTTGCTGGCCTCGGCTTTCCAAATGTATTTGGCGTCAGAGTCACCGTTAAAAGATTCCAAAATCTTTGATTGATAATCAGTTGTGTTATCATCAGCGCTTAAACCTGGAGAAACCATTATACATGCCCAAATAATCAGGCAGATAAATTTAAAACTTCTGTGTTTCATCCTTATATGCTCCTTCTTTTATAGATCCTAGTATTAATTATATTTGTTTGTTCATTTTTTGTCAAACTGTCAAACACATATTTCACCATTATTTATCAAATTTTTCTTAATTTTCGAACAGCGTTCCTGTCAACCGTCTTTTTACCCGTAAAAAGGATTTTTGACGGAATTTGACCTTTTTTAATACCGGCTTCAACCATCCTGACCGCGGCAACCGCCTGAACCCAGGGAGAATCGTTAAAAACAAGAACCACGTCCGCCGGTATAAATTCCGGGTTAATCCATGTAAAGAAAATAACCGGAACGCCGGAGTATTTGTCCAGATAATCGGCACCATTTCCCGCCAAAACCACACAGGAAATGTTCTGATTACTTGTAAATTGGGAATATGAAGTAAAAAAAGATGTCTTTAAGGGCTTTCCGGCGTCCTCCAGCGCCTTTGAAACGGCCTCTTTTGCCTGTTTTTGTATGCCGGACTCCAATAATACCGCAAGCCTCTCCTCTTTTTCACCGTCAAGAATGGCGGCAGCCAGCCCCGCACGGTAAAAATCGGCGGATATATCGGTTTTATAGATAAAATAGTCTTCCAGATTGCTGCCAATCGCAAAAGAAGCCGGATTTTCATCTTCATTATACCTGCCTTCCAGCAATACGACCGGAATTTCAGGATTTTTTTCCCTATAACTATGCGCCACCTTGGCAAATCTAAGCGGAAAAAGCACGCAAAGCGGCATGGATGAAGCGCCCTCAATGGCCGCCTGAATAATATCATCCCCGGCTTCATCGGCAACAGAGACAGGTATTACCCTGCGAAACAGAGAAAGGGACGAACGTACCGTTTCCGACCTAAGCCGTCTTTCGCCGTATAATTCCGCAAAGGAAAGCTCGGTAACAACCAATACCGTCGGGCGGGAAAGAAAGACAACTAATATTACAATAAACGAAAACGTCAAAGATACGGCAATAATTAATATTTTTGGGCGCAGTTTCATATTAACTTTTTTTTATTATATCATTATTGAAGAAAAAAGCACAGGGGACGCTGTTGACCAATCTTAAAATAAGCAATATATTAAATAAAATACTGTTAAAAGGAGATTTATATGACCAGTTATAAAGAATTAGGCCTTGTCAATACAAAGGAACTTTTCAAGAAAGCGGTGTCGGGTGGCTATGCCCTTCCGGCTTATAACTTTAACAATATGGAACAGATGCAGGCGATTGTTCAGGCGTGCGTGGAGACAAAATCACCCGTTATCCTGCAAGTTTCATCGGGAGCGCGCAAATACACAAACCAGAATATTTTGAAAAACATGGCGCGCGGAGCGGTAGAATACGCGCATGAACTCGGTTTTGACATTCCAATCGTCCTTCACCTTGACCACGGCGACAGTTTTGAACTTTGCAAAGATTGTATCGAAACCGGTTTTTCATCCGTAATGATAGACGGGTCTCATCTTTCTTACGATGAAAACGTAGCCCTTACAAAAAAAGTCTGCGATTTCGCGCATTCTCAAAAAGATTATGTAACCGTAGAAGGAGAGCTTGGAGTTCTTGCGGGAGTCGAGGACGACGTTTCCTCGGAACACAGCCATTACACCCAGCCTTCCGAAGTTATTGATTTTGTCGGCAAAACAAAAGTTGACTCGCTTGCGATCTCAATCGGCACAAGCCACGGGCGCATGAAGTTCAAACCTGAGCAATGCACAAGGGACGCGAACGGCATACTTATTCCGCCTCCGCTCCGTTTCGACATACTTGAACAAATCGAAAAACAAATACCGGGCTTCCCGATTGTTCTGCACGGCTCTTCGTCAGTGCCGATTGAATATGTGCACATGATCGAAAAGTACGGCGGAAAACTTACTGACTCGGTCGGCATCCCGGAAGAGCAGCTTCGTAAAGCGGCAAAAAGCGCGGTCTGCAAGATCAATATCGATTCAGACGGACGCCTTGCCATGACGGCTTTAATCCGCAAGGTTTTTGCCGAAAAACCGGACGAGTTCGACCCCCGCAAGTACCTGGGGCCCGCGCGTGACGCGCTTAAAGAACTCTACTCGCATAAAAACAAGAACGTGTTAGGATCGGCGGGACAAGCGTAACACCGCAAATACCGTAGATTTTTTAATTTTTGTTCTCTGCATTTTTAATGCAATGCGTTTTAAATGCGGCGTATTTTTTATGCGCCGCATTTTCACAAAAGGAATTTAAGTAAAACTATTATGGAACAGATTAAGTGGGTCTGGAACTACATGAAGGGAAAGAGGGCCGTCTTTATGGGCGGGCTTTTTCTCACGGTTGTCACATCGGCAATGCGCGTGATAAACCCCATGCTGGGCAAGCAAATAATCGACGTAGTAATTATAAATCACGACACAAGCCCGTTAATAAGGCTTCTTGTTATTATGATGATAGTCCAGCTTTCCCGCCTTGGGCTTAACTATCTTCAGATAATACTGATGGAGATCGCAAGCACCGACGTAATGACGCGCCTTAGGCGTGACATGTACCAGACTGTCCAATGGCAGGATTATAAATTTTTAAACCGCTTCCCTACCGGAAACCTTATGACAAGGATGACCCAGGACTTGGACCGCCTTCGCCATACCGTCGCGTGGGTTTCCTATCAGTTTATAGGAGCTGTCGCCCTTTTTGCCGCGACATTTATCTTTTATCTTTTTTTAAACTGGAGGCTCGCCCTCTGCCTTGTGGGGATTACCCCTTTTATTCTTTTTATAAGCAGCAGGTTTGTAAAAAAAATAAGGCCTCGTTTTTTGTTACTGCGGCAGAAACTTACAGACTTGGGGACAGCCGTTACGGAAAATATTGACGGCAACCGCGTGGTAAAGGCTTTCGCGCGCGAAGAATACGAGAAAGAAAGAGTTGAAAAGCAAAACGCCGAATTCCGCGACATAAGCTGCGAAAACGCGCTTATTGCCGCAAAATACCAGCCGTTCCTTGAAACGGCAAGCCAGCTCCTCATGGTAATAATGCTTGTAGCGGGCGGTTTCTTCCTTATTAAGGAATGGATGACGCCCGGCGAATACATGGCGTTCTCCTCGCTTACGTGGGCGCTTTCCATGCCTATGTGGATGTTAGGTCCCCTTCTTGCCGACCTTGAGCGCTACACTTCCGCGGGGCAGATGATCCGCGAAGTGGTTGAAACGCCCAAAGGAATAAGCGACATATCCGGCGCCAAGCCGTTAACGCAAAGGCCAAAAGGAAAAATTGAGTTCAGGGACATAAAACTTACCATCGACGGGAATACAATTCTTGAAGACATTAATTTTGTCGCACAAGCGGGTTCAACCGTAGGCATACTTGGCAGTACCGGAGCGGGGAAAACATCGCTTATAAATCTTCTTGTGCGTTTTTATGAGCCTGACTACGGCGCGGTTCTTTTGGACGGCGAGGACGTAAGGCGTTACACGCTATCATCGCTGAGGCGTAAAATAGGTCTTGCGATGCAGGACGTATTTTTGTTTTCCGATTCCGTAAAAGGCAATATTTCCTACGGCGTGCCCGAGTTGGACGATACACACATAAAAAAACGCGCGGTACAGTCCGACGCGGATAATTTTATCAATGAAATGGCGGACGGCTATAACACACTGGTAGGAGAGCGCGGAGTGGGGATTTCAGGCGGACAGAGGCAGAGGATCGCCCTTGCGAGGGCGCTTGCCATAGAACCAGCAGTCCTTGTGTTAGACGACACCACATCCGCGGTGGACAGCGAGACGGAACAGTATATTCAGGAACAGCTTGAAAAACTCGAGTTTCCCTGCACAAAAATAATTATCGCGCAGAGGATTTCGTCGTTCAGAAAAGCGGATCTGATTCTTGTCATGGACAAGGGGCGGATCATCGAAAGAGGGACTCACGACGAACTTCTTGCAATGCGCGGGTTTTATCATCATATCTGGTCGCTTCAGTATAACGCAGGCCTTGACGCTTTGGAGGGAACCCCCCAATGAGCTTCTTCAGTAAAAAACGCGAACAGAAAACATCCAAAGAACAGAACCGTTACGACATGGACGAATACCTTGACGAAAAGGTAAGTCTTTTTAACGTAAAGCGCGTTCTGGGCTATCTGATAAAGGCAAAAGGCCCTTTAAGGCTTTCGTTGATATTCAGCATATTCTCTTCGATCTCCGGCCTTGTAGGACCGCTTTTTATTAAAACGGCGCTGGACGAAGCTGTCCCGCACAAAGACATGCGCCAGCTTCTCCTTATGGGCGTATACCTTACGGCGTCGATTGTTGTAAGCGTCGCGTTAAGCGCCGTACGAAACATACTTGTCGCAAAGGCGGGAGCGGGAATTATTCACGACATAAGACAGGACTTGTTTTCGCACCTGCAAAAATTATCATTTAGTTTTTTTGACTCCCGCCCGCACGGAAAAATATTTGTGCGCGTAGTCCCATACGTAAACAGCGTATCGGACGCGCTTTCCAACGGAATTATCAACTTTGTAATAGAAGTGTTAAACATCTTTTTTATCATATTTTTTATGTACAAGGTAGACCCTCATCTTGCGACGGTTACGGTAATCGGCCTTCCCCTGCTTGCCCTTTTTATCTGGACGATAAAACCGGCCCAGCGCAGGGCGTGGCAGGCCGTATCAAACAAGGGCTCGAACATAAACGCCTATATTCAGGAATCCATAGACGGGGTAAGGGTAACGCAAGCCTTTGACAGACAGGAAAAAAATCTTGATATAATGAACGATCTTGCCGACGAGCGCAATAACGTATGGATGAAGGCGATTTATATTTCCAATACCGTTTGGTTTTCCACCGAATCTATCAGCCAGTTGGTGTGGTCTTTTGTGTACATAATGGGCGTTTACTGGATGAACCCGATGGCAAGTTTCGGAATGCTGCTTGTTATGGGAAACTACGCGTGGCGTTTCTGGCAGCCGATAATAAACCTCGCGAATATTTACAATACGTTTATAACCGCGATGGCGTACCTTGACAGAATTTTCGACACAATAGCGGAACCCATAACAATTAAAGACATTCCCAACGCGGTGGAATTTCCTTTTGTGCGCGGGCACGTTGAGTTCAGGAACGTAAGTTTCAGTTACGACGGAGTCCGCAAGGTGCTGAATAACGTAAGTTTTAACGGACATCCCGGGCAAAGCATAGCCATTGTAGGGCCAACCGGAGCCGGAAAAACAACAATCGTAAACCTGCTCTCGCGTTTTTACAATATTGAGGAAGGACAGGTCTTAATCGACGGTCAGGATATAATGAAGGTTACACTGCATTCGTTAAGAAGCCAGATGGGAATAATGCTTCAGGACAGTTTTTTATTCACGGGAACAATCGCCGACAACATCCGTTACGGGAAACTTGACGCGACCGACGAAGAAATCCGCGCCGCCGCAAGTTTAATCGGCGCTAACCACTTTATAGAAAAACTGCCTAACGGCTACGACACCCAAATCACGGAGCGCGGAAGCGGCATATCCGCCGGCGAAAGGCAGCTTTTGGCGTTTACCCGCACCCTTATTTCCAACCCGCGCATACTTATCCTTGACGAAGCTACAAGCAGTATCGATACCGGCACCGAACAGCTTGTCCAGCAGGGAATCCAGACATTGATGAAAGGGCGCACCTCATTTATCATCGCCCACAGGCTTTCCACAATACGCAACTGCACGCAGATAATGTTTGTCAGCGACGGTCAAATTGTGGAAAGCGGCACGCACGAGGAACTGATGGCTCAACGCGGAAGGTACTACGAGCTTTGTCTGGCGCAGTATCAGCAGTAAGAAAAAGAATTTTTACCTGAACCACGCTAATCGACTCAAACCTACACGGACTCGTACATTCGGCAAATAAAATAATATTCGCGCGAATGATTCCGACGCTTAACATATTTTATGTTAATCTTCACCTAACGTAAAAATTTTCATTGCCGATTAGTTATTTTTTATTTATATTCTATATAAAGGAATTGCATAGAAAATTCATTGAAAAATGCCGTTTTGCCCTAAAAAAAGGAGGATATTATGAAATTAAGCGTTAGAGTCCCATTATTAATCACGGCGGTAGTATTGATAACGTCTGCCGCAATCATTATTTCCGTAAACCTGCTTGTAACAAAAAACATGGAAGCGTCGGTTATTAACGGAATGGTCGGAAACAGCAGGATAAATGCCGAGCTGCTTCATGCCAGATTGGATACCCTTCTTAATCAGCTGTGGGAAATCGCCAATCGCGCCAGAACCAGAACTATGAACTGGGAAGGTGTAGTCAAGGCAAACTTTGCCCCCGATATAGACCGTATTGAAAGCCTTGATATAGGGCTCGTAATGCCCGACGGAACAACCTATTATGTGCGCGACCACGCTTCCACAAACCTCGGCGACAGGGCTTATGTTAAACAGGCTTTTGCGGGAAAAACCACGGTTTCGGACGTGCTTATAAGCCGCGCTACCAATAAACCCGTCGTGATGCTCGCCGCCCCAATTTTCAGAGACGATAGCAAGAATGCTCCCGTTTTAGGCGTAGTAGTCGCTCGTAAAGACGGTCCTACATTCCTCACGGGCCTTGTGAACGATATACAAGCCAACTACAAAACAGAGTACGGTTTTTTGGTTAACAGCGAGGGGACAATCATAGCCCACCCTGACACTGAACTGGTAATGAATCAATTTAACCCTATTAAAGAAGCACAAAAGGATCCTTCCCAAAAACCATTGGCGGACATGATAGCGAAAGTCATAAAAGAAAGGACAGGCAGCGCCCAATATGTTAATAACGGGAAAGAGATGGTCTGCGCTTTCACGCCGCTTCCCGGTTACGATTGGATATTTGTCCAAAATGTGGAAGAAAGCGAGGTACTTGCCCCCGTATTATACATCAGAAATATCATGCTGATAATCGGTTTAATTTGCGCCGGGTTGGGCGTTATTGTCGCGATTCTTGCCGGGCGATCCATAACAAAACCTTTAACCAGTATAACAAAAATAGTTAAACATACAGGCAGCGGAGATTTAACCATGCGCGTAAACGTTAAATCAAACGATGAAATCGGCGAATTGGCTGACGGCTTTAACTCAATGCTTGATAATATCAAAAACCTCATTACCACCATACAGAAGGAATCTGATCATTTATCCGGCATCGGCGACACGCTTGCCGGCAGTTCAGAAAAAACAGCGGAGGCGGTAAAGAAAATTACAGGCAACATTCAAAATATTCAAACTCTCGCGGTAAATCAATCCACTTCGGTAACGGAGACAAACGCAACAATGGAGCAGATAAGCGGCAATATTAAAAAACTCAACGATCATGTGGTTCATCAAACGGAAAGCGTTTCCCAGTCGTCTTCCGCCGTCGAGGAAATGATTTCCAATATCAACTCTGTTACGCAAACTCTTTTCAAAAACACGGACAAGGTGAATGAGTTGACAGACGCTTCCGGCGTAGGACGCGGAGGATTGCAGACGGTAGTTTCAGATGTTGAGGAAATCGCCAAAGAATCCGAGGACTTGTTAAAGATCAATTCGGTAATGGAAAACATTGCAAGCCAGACGAACCTGCTTTCCATGAACGCCGCTATTGAGGCCGCCCACGCCGGGGAAGCGGGCAGAGGTTTCGCCGTTGTAGCCGGAGAAATCCGTAAACTGGCGGAAAGCTCAAGCGAACAGTCAAAAACCATTGACGCGGTGCTTAATAAAATTAAAGGTTCTATTGATAAAATTTCACATTCCACCGGCAGCGCGCTGGAATCGTTTGAAGCCATTGAAGGCGGAATCCATACAGTGTCCGATCAGGAAGGCAACATTCGCGGAGCCATGGAAGAACAGGGCGAAGGGAGCAAGCAAATTCTCGACGCAATCGGCCAGCTTAACGAGATCACACAGCAAGTCAAAGACAGTTCCCAGGAGATGCTGGAAGGCGCAAAGGAAATTATCAATGAAGGCAGAAATCTGGAGAAAGCCACCGTGAAAATTACCGGAGGAATGGCGGAAATGGCGGCAAGCGCTGAACAGATCAATTCCGCCATTAGCGAGGTAAACAGCATCAGCGGACAAAACAAGGAAATTATTGACAACCTCGTCGTAGCGGTATCGAAGTTTAAGGTTTAATTTTAATATGGATCGAAGGGGGAGATTCCCCCTTCGTACACGCCCAAACGTCAATCAATTCTGCGGCTATTTTTTCATTTTCCAATAGCCAACGCATGATGATGGTCATGCTTGAGTGACAGACACCAAAAAGCGGTGACTGGCACTCTAGTGGCATGGAACCTCAACGGAACGCGTATCTCGCTGAACAATCCCGATGTACCGCAGGACATCATAAATTCACTTAATTGTTTTTTATAAACAACTCAAAATCAGTTTTAATT
>Ga0268262_10001448_pt1 | contig 29390 bp, 22 predicted proteins | sample TergutNc150P3_FD_190354 | JGI IMG/M metagenome (GOLD analysis project Ga0268262, IMG submission 190354) | Nasutitermes corniger P3 segment gut microbial community from laboratory colony in Florida, USA - Nc150 P3 (SPAdes) (version 2) | ecosystem: Host-associated > Arthropoda: Insects >... | reverse complement strand
AACGGGACATGGTTATGCCGCCGTAAGCGATAAGAGAGCCGATAAAGAACCTTCTCATTTCTTCGGAAGGGGCGAGAGAAACGCCGGGATACAATCTGTGAAGCTGGAAAATTATAATAAACGCGGGAAGGTAAGGCCAATAAGTAATAAATGATTTTGCGTTTATAATGCCGTGACCAATGATAAATCCGTATATTCTGACCCAAAAAAAGCCCCAGGCGAATGATAGCATAACGGCGATAAGATCGGAAAAAATAAAGGCTGTTGCTGTGAGCGCGGAACTTGTGCGGCGGTATCTTGTTTTATACCATATATCAAAGTCGGGAAGGGTCATTTGCATATAATATACCGTAAAATATTGATTATTTCAATATCTATTGATATTATTTAATTCTTCGATATAATATAGATAATTTATGAGGTTAATTGTGTTCAAGAAATGCGCGTTTGTCTGCGGGTTAATTATTTTTATTAATCTGTCTCTTACAGCCCAAACCCATATAGCCGTCCCTCTGGAAAATCCGATATATACCGTAATTGAGCAGGCTCAAATAAGGGGACTGTGCGGTTACCTTCCGTCTGCAAGACCTTATTCCATGGCAATGGTTCTTCGCGTTATAGATGAAATTCTTACAAGCGATTCTATCCATGATTTTACCAAACTTAAAGATAAAGAACGCGATATACTGGAGCAATTCCGCAAAGATTTTACTCCCGAAAGAAAAGGGTTTAATTTAACGCGGGGCGCGATTTCCTCGGAACATACATGGAACGATATTTATTTTTCAAGTGAATTTGGTTTTGGCTTGGATTTTTTTTACGGCTTAGGTTATTATCCTGTTGCCTCGGGTTATAATTATACGTCCGCGGATAATCCTCTTTTTGAGGAAGCGGCGCTTCCGGCGAATGGCGATATATATAATGATTTTACTATACTTCCCAAATTCTCATTTATAGGAGATCTGGGAGAAAAAACATCCTACGGGCTGAAGATTAACGGATTTATAGGAAAGTCGCCCAGAACCATACTTGGAAAATATGAATCGACTCCGTGGATTGCGCTTGGAGAAACACCCCCATACGATTATGACGAGGATACTTATTATCAAAAATTCACTGTTTACAGCGAACCTTTGGCGTATTTTCCGTATACATATAAAAAGAAGTGGGACAGTTTTGTATTTGACGCGGCTTATCTTAAAAACAGCGGAATGATAATGTGGCCTGATAATTTTTCATTTGGTTATACCATGCTGCCTGAACTTGCGGGAGAATTTTTAAACGGGCATTTTATGTACCGTATTTCCCGCATAGACAGGGAATGGGCTGGTCCTGTGACTAACAGCAGTCTTATTCTGAATAAATCCGCGCAGCCTTTTTTGGCGTTTGAGACAGTAGTTGTGCCTTTTGACTGGATTTCTTTTTCTTCGCTTACAGGAGTGTTAGAATACAATAATCCTGTTCCGATAAAATCAGATAACGTTGCGCATCTTAAAGGCGATTCGGAAACTTTCCAAAACGCTTTTTCTATAGTTATGCTGGAGCTTAGTCATAAAAAATATTACAAAGTGTCTTTTGGAAGCAGCGTTGTGTGGCCTAAGCGTTTTGAAATAGGGTATCTTCACCCGCTTACGGAAAATTTTTTGTATCAGAACAATGTAGGCGATTATGATAACCTGGCGTTATTTTTAAATTTTGAGGGACAGTATCCGGCGGGGCTGGGAAAAGCCTGGGCTTCCGCTTATATTGATGAAATAAGTTTTGAAAGCGGTCTTTCTTTAAAGGACAGAACGATGTATGCCGTTCAGTTAGGCGGTTTGTTTTATATACCGTGGGTGCCGTTTGCCTCGGTAACATTAAGTTATACAAAAATAGAACCTTATAATTATACTCATAACCGCACGGAAACTCCCTGGTACGGAAACAGATTGATGCAAACCAATTATGTCAGTTACGGAAAGTCTTTAGGTTATTATTTGCCGCCTAACTCCGACGAAATTCTGCTGCGTTTTCAATCAGTTCCCGCTCCGAGGAGCATGATTCACCTGCAGTACCAGATGATTAGACACGGCGCTGATTACGGAGACAGAGCGGTAGACGGAAGTTCTTTTTGGTCGGAATTAAGAGAGAAAGACAGGAGTTCGATGATGAAATATTTTCTTCATGATGGCGCGTATCAATGGATGCATATATTTAAATTAGGCGGGGAATATTCGTTTACCGGAAATAAACTGCCTTTTAAAGTTATGGGTGAAATCGGCGGGGTGTATTCTTTCTTTACAGATACTGATTCAAAACTTGGTACTTCAGGCAAAATCGGTCTTATAAATACGCCGCAATATCCTGAAACATTATCTTTAATAGCGTTTGTGGGAATTCAAATTTTCCCGAAATATTAGAAATGGAAACCCGCTGAAAGAGAAGCTTGTCCGCCTGCCGCGTTAACGCCTGAAATATAATTGTTGTTAAGAGAAAATATTCCCGCAACGTTTGCTTTCAGGACAAGATACGATAAAGGTTTCCATTTTGCTCCCAGACTCAGGATGTATATATTTTCCGCTATTCCAGAGGGAGTTTTTTCATTCCACGCTTTCGTTGTTTGTTCCCAATCCCATTTTAACCCGTCTTTGTTATGATTTCCGCTGCACACCCATGAAAAATTTCCTGAAAAACTTAAAGAGCCCTCATTAAAGAATTCGGCTCCGGCGGATACGGTAATTGTGTCTCTTGGGTATCCGATAAATTTGTAATTCCAATCCTGCTGAATAAAACTGGCAAAAGGACTGGACAGTATATACAGGTATGGGTCGGTATAAATAAATTCAAGAAAAAAAATCGAACCCCATGTATTAAATGAATGGGTATAATGCAGACCGGCTATGTAGCCAAGTTCATTCGGCGGCAGTTGATCTCCGGCGTCAATTTCAGATTGTAATGAAAATTCGTTCATTACAAATTGTCCGTAAAAAGCAAGGGATTTTACAATATTCCAGTTAAATTCAAAAGAAAGGAAAGAACCTGTCATGTGCTTTTTATCTTTATCTGTTTTCCAGTTGTCATAATCGTTCCATGTATACAAAGAATGATAAAAAATTAACGGGTTAAGGTATCTGACTTCTAATGAGGAATTTCCCACGATTACCCCTTCCATAGCCGCGAAACTAAATTTATTGAAGAAAGAAGCATCGATGCGATGAAGATAAAAATAACGTTCTGTGGTATGCGTTAAATTATTTTGCCAATTATCGGGCGGGGGATTGTTAAATAAATCTTCTTTTAATTTTATGGGCAGTTGATTGATGATAAAAGAATATTTAAATGACGGCGAGAAAAATGAAAGACGAGCAAAGTCAAAAAGAGAGGAGTTATCCGAGAATGAAAGGCTTCCCGTATGCGACGTTCCCCAAAAAAGCCGATCGCGCCCTATATGGAAATTCCACCATGAACCGCCGACGGATGCGAATGAGCGAACAGGCCAATATTCGCTGGAAAAATCCGACGGAATATTGGTATAACCGGATTCGCCGGGAGTCGCGGTTTTATGGGGTTCAACGTATAACTGAACATAATCGGAAAAAAAGAATCTTAGAGGGAAGGAAAAGAGCGGAAGGCTTTCAGGATAACGCGGAAACCATGAAATATCGGGATTAAATCTTGTTTTTCCTTCCAATGTAAGATTTATGTTAAAGAACGCCGAAAAATTTTTTTCTGTAAGCGCCAGCCGCGTTTTAGGGTTAAGCCTGTTTAATAAACGGTAATAAGCGCTTTGCGCAGGCGGCGATAGTAAATCTTCATCTATGGAGTCAAGAAAATTCCTTACTTCAGCGGGCGCAAGCGGAGGGGTGAGAGATAGAAAAGGCTTGCCTGATTCCAGCGACAGGAAACGAATATCATTAAGAATATCCTCACCAGTAAGAATCATATCGAAGGGCACACCAAAAAGATTGTTCACCACAAGTAAGAAGAAAATAAAAATGACATATCGTAAAGTCTTAATTTTTATACTCTCTTTTTTTCCGTAATGATACGCTGTATTTTTTCTTTAAACGCGGCGCGTGAAAATTTTTGTACATGTTCGTTAAAAGGTTCTCGATTGTTAAATTGCCCATGAATGGACTCAAAATGATCCATTGCCTTAATCAGCGATTCGGGAGTTTGTTCGCCGAAGAAAATGCCCGTTACGCCTTCTTTTACCGTATCAAGCGCGCCGCCGCCGCGGTATGCTATTACAGGACAGCCCGCGGCTTGGGCTTCCACGGGAATAATCCCGAAGTCTTCAATACCGGGGAAGAGCAGCGCACGCGCCGACGAATAAAGTTTCAGCGCATCTTCATCGGAAACTCTGCCCTTAAAGGTGATAAGACCGGTCTTTTCATACTTGCGCCACTTTTTATTTTTCTTCCCCCCCCCAGCGGCTACAAGACGCCGCCCGGAAGCGATACATGCCTCTATGGCAAGATCGGCGCGTTTATAACCGGTAAGCTGACCGAAAAAAAGATAATAATCTCCGGGCTGCCGTTCAACAGAGAGAAATTTTTCAGTATCAACGGGCGGATAAACTACCGCCGATTCCCTGTTGTAACAGCGCCTGATACGCCTGGCGATATAATTTGAATTGGCGATAAATAAATCAACCTGATTGGCGGAAATAGCGTCCCAAAGTCTGAGTTTTGGAATCAGGCGTTTCATGAAAAAGCGTACAAAAGGATTTGTCCTTCTAAAGTACTCATGATACATATCCCACAAATAACGCATTGGACTGTGGCAATAACATAAGTGGTAGGCGCTTGGGTTGGGTATTACTCCCTTAGCGGGACCTGATTCGCTTGAGATGACAAGGTCGTAGGATTGCAAGTCAAAGTCATTAAGGGCGTTGGGCATAAGGGGCATATAAAGCTGGTAGAGTTTTTTCGCGAAGGGCAGGCGGTTTATACGCGAAGTTATTACACGCCTGTCTTTTATTAAAGAGGAAACAGCTTTTGGGTTGTATACATGGGTGAAAATATCCGCGTTGGGAAAGAGTTCAAGCAGAGCCTCGAGTACTTTTTCTCCGCCGCGCATATTAACAAGCCAGTAGTGGACTATGGCAACTTTCATTTTATTCCTTTCCTTAACCTATAAAATATCTTTTTTGTCTGATTGTTTTATTTTATCGACAATATCGCGTACAAGTTGAGTTTTGCCCTTGCGTGTAATCAGGGCGGAAGGCGGAGCGCCGTCTTTTCCCGAACGGATTACAACGATAAGATCTTCAACTCCGGCAAGGGCGACGGGAATGTCGGAATCGACAAAACAACCGTTTGTTTCGGCGGAAAAAACTTCCGTACCGGTATTGTTATTCTCGTAAGAATCGGAAAGAAGGCGGGCGTAATCATCCCAGCTTCCTATGTCAATCCAGTCAAAAGAGGAGCGGATCATTACGGTTTGCGGGCATTTTTCGGCAATGGCGTAATCAAAGGAGATGCTTTTTGCCTGTTTGTAAGCCTTGTCCAATCCCGCCCATTTATCCAGTACGCAAAGATCTTTAATTTTACTGTACGATTTTTTGTCAGGGTTTTTAAGATTTTCAAAAGGACTGTTTACATCCGCCGCAAGACGGCGGTATTCTTCCGTTAAAAAATCACAGCGAAAAGCAAACATTCCCGAATTCCAAAAATATTTTTTAGAAGCTAAAAATTGTTCCGCTGTTTTCCGATCCGGCTTTTCGCGGAACGCGGCGACATCGTAAACATTGCCGTCAAGTTTTTCCGCCGTTTCAATATAACCAAAACCTGTTTCCGGTCCCGTAGGAGAAATGCCGAAAACAACAAGTTTGTTACGCTGCGCAAATTGGGCGGCTTTATTTGAATCGTTCAAAAAAACATCAATCGGCTTTATAATGTGATCGCTTGTAAGCACAAGCATAGCGCGGTCATTGCCGCCTGTTTTAAGAGTATACGCAAGAGCGCAGGCAATCGCGGGAGCGGTATTTTTTGCCTCCGGTTCGGGAATTAAAACAATACGTTTTTTTTCAGCGGCGCTTAATTTGGAACAGTCGGCAACGACAAAGGGCAGGTGCGCTTTTCCCGTAACGACGATAACCTTGCCGTCATTTTCCGGAACAATCCGCAAAGCCCGCTCAAGGCTTAGGGAAAAAAAGCTCTCCGTTCCGTTTTTTACAGCGGGCAGGAACTGTTTTGCCTTTCTTGAACTGCTTGCGGGCCAAAGCCGCGTGCCTGAGCCTCCCGCCATTATCAAACAATCGTTAATCATTTAATTCCCTTAAAATAACTTCAGCCGCCTTTTTAAAAGTGTATTTTAATAATAAATCATTTGATAAAACAGGGGAAGACTGTTTTTTATTCAATAGGGACATCATTTTTTCTTTTAAGTCTGACGAGTCCCCGCTGTGAAAGAATGTTACGGGGAAATCGGAGTATATTTCTTTTAATACCGGAATGTCGGAAATAAGAGCCTGTGTGCCAAGAACCATAGCCTCAAGCGGGGGGAAACAAAAGCCTTCGTAAAGCGAGGGCTGCACAAGAAGCGCGGCTGATGAAAGATGCTCCATAACTTGCTCGTTGGAAATAAAGCCGGTAAATGTTACAGCCTCGCCGCCAAGAGACTCTATTTCTTTTAAGATTGCGTTATCGGCAGTGCGGAAATTTTCTTTTGCGCCGATGATAATTAACCGGTGGGGCAGTCCTTCGCTTTTTGCCAGACGGAAGGCGTCAATTAAAAGATAAAGCCCTTTGTGTTTTTTTATATTACCGATAAATACAATAGTTTGCTTTTTTTGTACATTTTGAATGTTTGCGCGGTATGCAAGAAACATTGATTGAATTCCCGAATATGTAACAATGACGGGTTTTTCCGTTCCAAGATGGTGTTGTATTCTTGATTTTGAAAATTCGGAAACTGTAAATATTTTTTTTGATTTTTTAAAAGCCCTGCGGTAAAACCATATGCGTATAATAAGCCCGATTTTAGAGGTTAATTCCGGCATATCGGGGAAAATAATGTCGTGAATTGTGGAAAAAACGGGGATTGTAATAAGACCGGGAATATTAAAATTAGGCGAGTAAAAAAGATCCGCGCGGTTAATTTGACGCGCTGTTTTTAGAGGGAAGAAAAAAAGCTCTTTTAAAGAAAAGGGTTTTATATCACATTCAATTATTTTGACATTTTCGTTAGCTATAAAACAGTTTAATCGCTTAGCGTTTCCCAACAGTAAAAAATCATTTTTTGACTGCAGTAACAAAGGCAGACTTTCCCGGTGGTATACCCCGATTCCGCTCGCGTCTATCATACGGCAGTCGATACAGACGGTCATTTTTTCCTTTCAGCGGGAATCCAATTCTCCGCTTTAAAGATATTGTCGTGTACAAGATAGTCTATACTTGGATTAAGACGGAATTGGCTGTCATTTTTACCTGTAATATGAATAGATCCCGATATAACAATATACAGAGGGTCTTTTTTCCGTTCTATGGAAATTTCATTGCCTGTAAAAGGATTATTCATATTCTCAATTAAGTTAACCAAAGCAAAATAAGGCACGTCGGCATTAGACATAAATGCCGTATCGGTTTTTAACTCGCCGTCCGCGTTAAAATCTTTAACCATCAACAACGGGTTAAACTGATCCACATTAAAAGGCAGTCCTAATTTAGTAATAAAGTTTGGTTCCGGTCCGTGATCTGAAACAAGAATGATTCTTGTGTTATCATACACATTTTCTTTTTTCAGTAAAACAAACCAGTCAGCCAAACGTTTTATTGCCGCCGCGTTGACATGATACGCGTGTTGTTTTGCAAAACGCGTATTACCGTAATTGGTAACCGTATTTACAGGTATGTATTGAGGAGCCTGTAAGAATGAATTTTCATGAGTGGTATTGTTTGTCATTATCAACGCGGTATTTATTTTGTTATCTGTAATTTCAGCTAACTTAGGCAGATAATCAAGTACGGCATATCCGTTCAGAGTAAGGCGAATACTGTGGTGAGAGACCGGAGAACACCAGTTTCCGTCCATATACAGCGGCTGCCGTAAAAGCAGAGGCAGTCCTTTAACAAGACTATACCACAGCATATTTCGTTTAATTACATCTCCTGTTTTTAAAAGCTTTAAATTATGATCTTTTAACCAGGAATCTGTATATTGCGAATCGGTAATACACGCCTTAATATCGGGATAATCATTAAAAATAATTAAATCGCTTTTCCAATAATAATTGGCGTAGGGAGGATCTGTAATGCATACGGAAAACCCATTTTCAGAAAAAATACGCGGAAGCATAATAAGAGACTGATTATGTTTTTCTACCAGTTTAATATCCGTACGTTTATTCATTTCTTCCGGCGTGTATTCGTATCCGCCGAATACAGGAGGCGAACCTATACGCGTATAACCGTTAAATGATACGGTATTAGGATAAAATGTAAAACCTGAATATATTTCTTTTAATTCGGGAGATTCTTCAAATATATACGGAATAAAAACGCTTATGGCTCTGTCGAGCATTATTATCACAACGTTTTTTCCGTTTCTTGAAAGAGAGAAAAGAGGAGATACAATTTGAACTTCTTTTTGTTCTTTTACATAATACTTTTTTAATTCATTAAAAGATGTATTTATTTTATTTATGTTAACGCCGGAAATACTTAATAGAGAAAAAATACAGAGGTAAAGCGGAATAAGAATAACATGTTTATTTTTTTGTAAATACAGAAAAAAAGCGGCGGCAAGAGGGATGAGCATTACTAAAATATTAAATAAAATTTCTTTATTTGTATGTCTGGGACTTTGCGTATACACAAAGTTTATCGAAATAATACCGTAATCACCGGAGAATAAAAATATATTGATAAGTATGCCTAAAAAAAAAGCAATAAAAATAACGGGAAAATATTTTTTTATATTGCCGGGAAAAAGAAAATACAGACATATAGGCCAGAAAACAAATAATCCAAAAACCTGAATTACGGTATTAAAAATAAAATATAACGGATTTGTATAATCATCAATAAAAGAAAATTCCTGAGGGGATGAAGCTATTAACTGCGTCGGGACAAAAAATCCTAAAACAGACCATATCAATAAAACGGATAAAAGAAAAGTAATAAACGATTTGGAAGCGTCATATTTAATATTAATGACTTTGAAAAATTGTTTTTTAAATATAATAAATAACCATGGAACAAAAGCGGCAAATAAACTTACTATAACAAGTTTGTGCGCTTTTGTATTATAATTGAATTTAAGTATGCAAAAGACGGCAAGCAAAATGAAACATAAAGAAAACAATCCTAACAAGATATAATGCTTATATTTATACTGAATCCGGTAATATATATTTTTTACAAGCGAGAATATATTATTCATTGTCCAGTAGATAACAAGCGCCGCAGGCGAATTATACAATAATATTAAAAATATAAGCGCCATTCCGTATAATTGTATTTTTTCTCTGAAAGGAAGCCCTTTAATATATATTTCGCCGGCAAGACAGTTAATCAGCGTCATGGCAATAGGCAGTACGTTGAGTGTAAAGCCGCCTATTGATAACAAAGCGTCGGGAGATCCAAGATCTTTAATAAAGAAGAAATGCACATTTTTTATTAGTTCAAGATGTGAAAGAAAAGAGTATGCGGCGATAAAGAAGGGAATTTGAATTAAAAGCCCAAGACTGCTTCGCAGCGCGTAAATGGGATGATAATGATTTTGACGGTAATACGTTGATAAAATCATGTACTGTTCATCGCCCTTGAAAACTTCTTTAATTTTATCTGCTTTTGTTTTTAACTTTTTCCCGATATCACGTTCAAGTCTCTGCCATTTTTCCGCCACGTCATACAAGGGCAGACAAAGTACGCTGATAGCGATACTGATAAAAATGACGGAAATGCCGCTTTCTTTAAATAATTTTTGAGAGAAAAGAAATGTAAATTCCAGAATTTGAATTATAGGATAAATGATAATCGTGTATAGAACGTTAACCAATTATAATTTCCTTCATAAAATCAAAGGTGCGTTTTCCCGCCTCGCCGGGATACTGCCATGCAATTTCTTTGGCTTTTTTTCTGGCGTTAGAAAGAGTTTCACTGTCTCCAGCGCTTTTTATAATTTCGGTAATGCGCGGAAAATCATTTTCTTTTAACTCAATTCCCGCCTCTTTTAATGTTTTAAACTGCCACAACTCATGGTCAAGATCGTCCGCGTCATAGGGGCGCAGATCAAAATCCTGATTCACATATAGTACAGGCTTGTCGCACAGGAACATATAATCAAAAATGATTCCCGAAAAATCGGAGATCATTATATCGGCTTTTTTAAGAGAATAAATATTTTCACGTTCATAATCCCATTCAATATTGTTATTATCCTTGTAACGAGCTTGCAAACGATCCAGCATAGCTGCTTCTGATTTTTTTGATTGCGGATGAGGACGTATAATAACGCGCCAGCCTGAGGCGGAAAGCGGATCGAGTAGTTTTTCACCGTAACGGGTTAAAAGCGCCGATTGTCCCCATGAAGGCGAAACAAGAACCGTAAAAGGATGGTTTTCTTCTGTTGGAATATTTTTAATCTTATCCGCGTAAATATCAAGATAAGAACATCCTACGGTAATTAATTTTTTTTCGCGAATATTACGCTGTCGTTCAAGGATTCTTATATCTTCAGCCTGATAATCGCCGGTTAAAAGTACAGAGTCAAAATAATCAAAACTAAAAAGACGGTATATAGTCGCATCTACCGGAGCGTGAAGAATGTGTGAATAATGTTTAACCATCTTGGAACGTTTAAGCTGGTAAACGTCAAGACCGGGAGTAGTCATAAGACATATTCCGGCGCGGAGCATATTAAGACGCGCAAAAGCGCGGTTTCCTTCGCCTATATATTCAGCTTTGACAAAATTCCATGAAGTATCAAAAACAGGATCATCCTGCGCGGAAGTAAGGTACAAAAGAGCGACCTTTCGGTTTTCAAATTTTTCAAGAATAGGCTTAAAAACATTCCAGTACTGTTTTCCCTCGTTATAAATTACATAAGGGTATTCGTCAGAAGCCGTACTTGCGGCTTTCCCGCCTGAAAAAAATACTTTCAGTTTTAATATTAACGCCCTGCCAAGAAAGTAAACCGTAGCCGCCGCGCCGATTAAAATTGAAAATAACGCGCTCCCTGTTCCGGGATCAATGTAAAGAAGATATAAATTCATTTTTCCACCTTTTCCCAATTATTGGGATTAAAAATATTATCATGTACAAAAAGCCACTGATCAGAGTTAATATTAAATGTTGTTTTATTATGTTTTTCTATCTCCCATAAATAACTGGAGCAAATAAATATTCCTTTTGATTTTGTATTTTCCCGCAGTGATTTTCCGCTGAAAGGATTTATAGTTTTTGCAACACTGTCAAGCGCGAGAACCGGAACATCGGCATTAGTCATAAAAGACATATCCGTGCGTATTTTTCCATTGGAATTGAAATCTTTGAATAAAAGTACAGGATTGTAAAGCTCGCGCCGTACACCGGGTATGTTCAATTCTGTATCGGCAATCATAGCGTTTATATCGCGACCATGATCAGATACAATGATAATTCTGGTGTTATCATATACATTGTTCTTTTTTAATTCTTCAAACCATTCTCCAATTTGCAGATATAAAGCGCTGTTTGCATGGTAATGAATATCATTGGAAAATATATCATCGCCTTTATCAGTTACTGTTATGACCGGCGTGTAAGAAGGGTATTGCAAAAACATTGGTTCATGTGTCGCTTCGTTGGTAATTAAAAGGGCTGAAGGTTTTTCAGAATCATATTTGGTAAGCTCGGGAAGGAAATCAAGAACAGCATAAGAAGCCAAGAAATTTCTCAAATTATAATTAAGAATCAATCTAACATCTGTTCTCCAATAACGACCGTCATCGTAGACAATTTTTCTGATAAAGGGCGGAGAAATTTTAAGAAAAGAAAACCATAATGTGTTTCGATTGATTGTATTACCGGCGCTGGGAACGGAATAAAAACCATGCTGTAAACACCATAGATCAGTATATCGTCCAATAGTATTAAGCGTAGTGATGTTATTTTCTTTATATTTATCAAATACGCTGACGTCGCTTGTCCATCTGTAATTTGCATAAGAAGGATCCGTAACAGTTACTTGATATCCTGTTTCAGATAATATTTTTGGAATCACCATTAACGCTTCATTATGTTTTTCAACAAGAGGGATGGAATCTTTTTTGTTCATTTCTTCCGGCGTATATTCATATCCGCCCCAAATCGGGGGAACGCCCATTAGAGTGAATCCATTAAAGGAAACAGTGTTTGGAAACCATGTAAAGCCGTCAAATTGATTATACAACTGGGGATGTTCATCAAATATTGGTTTAACAAATCCTCCTATCGCCCTGTCCGACATGATTATAATTATGTTTGGTTTATCTTTGGAAAGATGAAATATCGGTTCTATAAGAGAGATATCGGAAAGATTTGTTTTTTTGTTAGCGGCATAATATGTAAATTCCCTGTTAATTTTAAAAATATCACCTGCTGAAACAACCGTTAAAGAAAATAAAATAAGAAAAAAGGATATGCCGATTATTTTTATACGCTTATATTTAATTAAAAACAGAAACGCGGTAATGATTGCCAATGTGAATAAAAAAGAGAAAATATACATCGCTTTAGCGTTGTTTAAAGCGGTTAATAAGTCAAAGGTGAAGGTGTTGGTAATGGTGGAAAAGTTTCCTGAGAAAGTAAAAGTATTAAATAAAGCGTTTGTCGCGACAGTCCAGAAGAGAAATGTTAAAAAGCATTTTATTTTTCTGCCGAAAAGAAAATAAATAAAAAGCGGCCAGAAAAAGAATAGACCGGCGGATTTAAAGAATGTAATAAAAACAAAGATAAGCGGGGATTTATATTCATCAATAAAACTGAATTCATCGGGAGATGAAGCGATTACGGAGGACGGTATGGAAAGTCCGATAAGTACGGTTAATACCGCGCATAAAGATAAAAATAAAAACAGGCGTTTTTTATCATCTTCAAGCAGAGGAACAAAAAAATAGTTTTGTATCTTAAAATAAAGCTTTAAAAAGACGGGGATAAACGGTAATAGTAAACAGAAGAATGAGAGTACTATACGTTTTTTAATTGCTCCGCCGTTTATGAAAAGCAGATAAATTATAAAAAGAACCGCGCACGCGCTTATAATTATATAAAGAACTTTTAACGGATTTTTCAGTTTATAAAATAAATTCTTTACAAGAGAAAGAAAATTATTCGTTGTCCAGTAGAGTACAAGGGCGGACGGAGAATTGTAGAGCAAAACAAGGAAAATAAGAGCAAGGGCGTAGATCTGTATTTTGTCGCGTAACTCAAGTTTTTGTGTGTAAATAAAACCGGATGTACAATTAATCGCGGTCATTAAAACAGGCAGAATGTTTATGGAAAGACCGCCTATGTTTAATAACGCATCAGGTTTAGATAAATCCGTAATAAAGAGAAAAGAGGCTCTTTCTAACGCTTGAAAATGCGATAAAAAATGGTACGCGGCGATAAAAAACGGAATTTGTATAAGTATGCTTAAAGAATTTCTTAGAGAATAAATAGGATGATAGCCATTTTGCCTGTAATAGGTTGACAGGAGCATGTACTGTTCATCACCCTTAAAAACCTGTTTTATTTTATCCGCTTTTGGTTTTAGTTTTTTGATTATTTGATGTTCGGCTTTCTGCCATTTTTCGGCGATAATGTACAGAGGTAGAGTTAAAAAAGTAAAAGCAAAGCTGACGCCTATTACGGATATGCCGGGTGTTTTAAACACTTTATAAATCAGGGTATAAACAACCTCTATAATCTGTTCAATGGGAAATATGACAATAGCGTATAAAAAATTCATAAAAGTATTCCTTTAAGACAATCAGCAAGTTTGTTATTATCGTCTTTATTACGAGCGGTTAATTCTAATGGACGAATCATAAATTCTCCTGAAATAAATAGTGAAATCATTTCCAACCGATAGAATCAAGATAACTTTTAAGAACTTCGGTAAATCTTTTCATCTCATGCGGCTTTATGTCGCCGATATTAGCGATTCTGAAAGTGTTTATGTTGCCGAGTTTACCAGGATAAATGGTAAATTCATGTTTGCGGGCAAGATCATGCAAATCCTCAAAACTGTATTTTGGCGTATCAGGATCAAAAATGGCGGTTATTAAATGAGACTGATCTTCTTCTTTTACCAGCATTTTAAGATTAAATTTTTTAACCGCGTCGACAAGGATACGCCAACATTCGGTATAACGTTCCCAGCGTTTTTCTACCGTCTCTTGTTTTGTTTCAAGAATCGCCTGCCTTAACGCGTAAAGAGTTTGCACGGGAGGAGTAAAACGAGTTTGTCCTGTTTTAGTAAAATGCGAGTATTGATCATAAATGTTAAGATAATAGTTTCGCATAGGAATATTTTTTGTTTTTTCAAGTTCGCTTCTTTTACAGATAACAAAACCAACGCCCGCCATTCCCTGAATGTTTTTATTGGAAGTAGACGCCATAAAATCAATGCCGAGTTTTTTTAAATCCATCGGCATTCCGGCGTATATGCTTACGGCGTCAACTATCGTAACTATGTTGTATTTTTTCGCGAGCGGACAAATAACGTCAAGCGGATTAAGTAAACCGGTCGTGGTTTCGTGGTAAACAATGCCAAGATGGGTATATTTGCCTGTTTTAAATTCGTTCTCAAGAGCGGATACATTGATTTTTTCGTAAGCGGAGCTTTTAAAAACAGTGTGGTTGATTTTATAAATAGACGCGATTTTAGCGAGCCGCTCCCCGTAAGAGCCGTTATCGATAATAAGAATATGTCCGGTTTCGGTAACGCAGGAAGAAATCATCGCCTCGTCGGCGGCAGTGCCGGAACCGCCGAAAAAGACTGTTTCATATTCGACCGGATCGGCGGCAACGGCGGTAAGCTCGCGGCATATCCATTTCATCACGTCGCCGAATTCTTTTTCACGCGGACAGATATCGGCGCAAACTTGGGCGTATTTAACGCTGTCGCTGGTTGTCGCGGGACCTGGATTTAAAAGGACTTCGCGGCGTATTTGCCGCAGAGACTCATTCTCTTGAATAAGCGGCAGAATTTTGTTTTGCGCCATCTCAAGATGGCTATCATCGTCAATTTCACGCCACGCGTAATATTCAATCTTACGGATAAATACCGGATTTGAATTAGTACACGCCATGATTGCGTGTTCATAGTCAAGCTTTGGAAGTTCGGCGCGTTTTTTTTCGTAATAGGCGCACATTGCGGATAGGAGAGAGCGGGAGATTTTTGTAATGCCGACAAGCTCGCCGTAGGTAGAAGATAGTTCCGCTTTATTTTTTGAAAGCGCTTTTAAAAACGAGCCGTTAACCGCCTCTAAGTACACTTCATCTCCTGAATTGGTAGCGCCGGAAGCAAGAATAACATTTTCATGAATATCGTTGCAAAGGACGTTCAATCCGATGCTGTCGTAGATTAGGTCTGATTCCAAAAGCAAAAAATCATCGGTTACATAAGGAGCGCAAACGTTCAATGTAGCCATGCTGCTTGTTGTCTCATAATCGGCGCTAAAAGCGGTTTGTATGGATGGATATTTTTTCGCAAGCTCGTCGTATGCCTCGGCATGATAACCTGTGCCTATAATAATTTTTTCAATACCGCAGGCAAGCAGTTTTTGTACCGACCATTCAACAATGGCGATCCCGCCCAATTCAAGAAATCCTTTTGGCATTGAAACTGTCTTTTCTTTAAGACGCGAACCAAGACCCGCCGCTACAATAACCGCCTGTTTTATCATATTTGATCCTCAATAAATTTCATAAACGCTTCTTTGTTTTCCTGCGGCGATGATTTTGGTCGTCCCAAATCTTTGCGCGCCCCTTTCTTTACTTTTATCTCAATAAATGTAAGCCCTTCATTTTTTTTAGTTAAAATCTTTTGTAATTCTTTTTTTGTTTTTGCCTGATAAACTTTCGTATAACCGCAGGCGCGCGCGACAGCCGGAATATCTATAAACGGAGCGATAGTAGGCTGACCGCCGACAGAATCATGCGCACAGTTATTAAGAACTATATGGCAGTAGTTACGAGGTTTTTGCTGTCCGATTGCGGCAAAAGAGCCCATGTGCATAAGAGCCGCTCCGTCTCCGTCAAGACAGGTAACCTGCAGCTGCGGTTTTTGCAAAGCGATAGACAGCGCGATGGAAGACGCGTGCCCCATAGAGCCTACGGTAAGAAAATCGCGCGCATGACCCGCGCCGGCTTTATCGCGTAACTCGTACAATTCTCGAGAGATCATGCCCGTGGTAGAAACTATAATCCCGACGCGGTTTGCCGCAATTTCTTCGATTGCCTCCTCGCGAGTCATTACCGCGTTATGTTCTTCTTTTTTTTGCAGGGTATAGGGAGAGAATGTTTCTTTTCGTATAACAAGCGCGTATGGTGAGCCTGTTTCGGAAATTGTTTTAAAGCAGGTTTCAATTTGACCGTTTACGCCGTCTTCATTATTTTCCAGCACCGCGTAGGGAATACCCATGCTTTCAAGGAGAGAGCAGGTAACCTTGCCCTGTTTGACATGCTGCGGTTCGTCATGTACGCCGGGTTCTCCGCGCCAGCCTATGACAAGAACTAAAGGTATGCGGTAAACATCGTTATCCGCAAGCGAGAGCAGGGGATTGACCGCGTTGCCTATGCCTGAATTTTGCATATACACAAGCGGAATGCGGTCTGTGGCAAGATGATACCCGCAGGCAAGACCGACGGCGGCTCCCTCGTTTACCGCGATAATGTGGTTTTGTTTTTCAAAGTGATTTGTATCACAGTGATCCGTAATATACGCGCAAAAATCTTTAAGGAGAGAATCGGGTACGCCTGAAAAAAAGCCGACGCCTTTTTCTGCGAGTTTGTTGTAAAAATATTCCGCTGAAATCAATTATTTGCCGCCGGGAATTAATTCAAGTATTTCTTTTATAGGCATACAAACCGAATCCGCCTCAAGAGAGCGTTCGTTTTGCAGAATCATTTTTGCTGTGTTTACCATTGCCGGATACGCGGAACGGAGCATGTGGTTTGCGTAGATAATAATATTCGCGCCCCATGAGGCGAGTTCTTTTTCCGTAAACTTATTATATGTTGTGGGAACAAGGACAATAGGCACATGGGGATATTCGGCGCGGAAAAGCGAACAAAATTCTTTAATGTCATCGCCTGATTTTTCTTTGCTGTGTATCATAACGCCGTCAGCGCCCGCTTCGACAAAGGCTCGCGCTCTTTCCATTGCGTGTGAGACGGGGAAACCCGCAATTAAACTTTCAAGGCGCGCGATGATCATAAATTCTTTTGTTACCTGCGCCTGTTTACCGGCTTTGATTTTATCGCAAAAATCGGGAATAGGGCATAATTCCTGATTAACATCGGTGCCAAAGAGCGAATTTCTTTTAAGACCGGTTTTGTCTTCTATAATGACCGCGGATATACCGTTTCGTTCAAGGGTTTTTACCGTGAAGGCAAGATGTTGACCGCCTGTGTCGCCGTCAAAAATTATCGGTTTTGTCGTACATTCAAGAATATTAGTCAAATCATGTAAACGGGTAGTAAGATCAACCGCTTCAATATCGGGTTTTCCCTTGCTTGTAGAGTCGGTTAAACTTGACGACCACATTCCGTCATAACTGTGCAAGCCGTCTTCTTTTTCGATCTCAAGATTTTCTATTATTAAACCGGACAAACCGGAATGAGCTTCCATAATTCTTACAATCTGTTTTGTATCAAGAAGTCTGCGAAGCGTTTTAAGTCGAATGTCCGGCGTTGTTCCAATGGAACGAATCGCCTCGTTAATTGAAGATGAATTAATTCCCGCTGTATACGGAATCTCTATAACCTGACCGCCGAGTTCTTTCATTACCGCGAAAACTTCATCGCGCTCTTTTTGCAAGGGACCGCTCTTCCAATCGTCTCCGTGAATGATATAGTCGGGTTTTAACTTTCGCAAGTTAGGCACATAACTCCATTCTTCCTGCGGTATTACACGCGCGACGCCTTTAACATTTTCAATAACGTCTTTTCTCTGTTCATAAGTTAAATACGGCAGGCGTTTATGCGACGCGATAGCGGCGTCAGTTAACAGTCCAACCGTCAACTCGCCGAGTATTGCGCCCTGGCGGATAATGTTAATTATCCCGGGGTGAATAATATCTCCGCGCATTCCAAGGTATACAGTTTTTTGATTGGTCATTGAATAATGTCCTTTATCAGATTATATACTTTTTCAGAGGAAGTGTCATAGGAATATTTTGCAAGAATTGCGTCTGGCTTTTCTACGGGTTCGCGGAGCAAAGCGTCAAGATCAATATCGGTGTTGAAGGGATCGATATAATGCGCGGTGTTTCCGTAAATTTCAGGAAGGCTTGCCGCTTTTGCGATAATAATTTGCGCGCCGCATGACAGGGCTTCAAGAGGGGGAATGCCGAAACCTTCAAAATAAGAGGGTAAAATAAAAGCTTTGCATTTAGTCATAAGAGCTTTTACTTTTGGGTCGTCAAGATAACCAAGAAGAATTATGTTTTTGGGAATTTCACGGTCTAGTTCATTTACTTTTAAAGTTGAAAGACCGGTTCCCGAAATAGCGAAGATCGATTCAGGGTGCTTTTCGGCATACTCAAGAATCCATCTTATATTTTTTCGTTTTGAAAGACTGCCAAGAGAAAAGTAAAATGGTTTTGAAAGTACGGGAAAATCATTAAAAATAGAAGTGTTCGCCGTAATATTTTTAAAATGAGACCAGCCGTTGTAAATAACAGATATGTTTTCCGGTTTTGCCTTACAATGCTGAACAATCTGATCTTTACTGAAGTTGGATACAGTTACAATATGTTTTGATTTTTTCGCGATTAAGCGGTACTGTTTACGGTTATAAAATCTTGCTAGTTTATCGCGGAACCCTTTAAAATCCTTAGGGAAAAATTCGCAGTAAATGTCATGCAGAAAAACAATGCCGGGAGCGAAGGGCAGGGCGGTATTGCCGAATTCAAGAACAGTATATTCTTTGTGGGTAATAAGAAACCATTGCAGGGTGAACATTTGCCATAAAACATGCTGAATTTTTTTCCCATGCCTAATAATACGAATATTCTTAAATTTTGGGATATTAACCGCGTCGACAGGCACAATTATCGCTATTTCGTCAGGATTACAAAGGTTATCAAGACGCGTTGTAATTTCATAAGCGTAACGCTCTATGCCTGTGAGACGGCGGCAAAGGAAATCACCGTTTATTAAAATAGTTTTTTTCATCTTATCCATTTTGAAAATAACGAATCAAGTTCTTTTAAGCGATTTTCCGCGGTTTGCGGAAGTAAAAAGCTTTTAGTTTCTTTTGAAACTTCGGAATTAATTTCGCCTCTTTTAATTTTATCTATAATTGAGTTTAAATGCAATAATGCTTCTTTACGCGTTTTGTAGATATATAGTTTTTTATTAATATCCGTATCTTGAATATTACCGTATCCCCTAAGAAGAATAGGCATCCCTAACTGCATTGATACGAATATTTTCGCTGTAAATGAAACCTGCCATAATTGATTAACATAGTTATTTGAAAACGGAATAATCGTTAACAATGCCGAAGATAAAAGTTTTTGATACTCGTCATATCCAAGATACCCCTTTGATATGACATTTTTACAAGTTATTCTTCTTCCGGGAATACCGATGACATAAAAATTATATTCAGGATGTTTATTTGCCATTTTAATAATCAAATTCCAGTCAAGTTCTCCGCCCATGATAATAAAGTATTTTTCGGAACATTGTCCGGTATTTTTCTCGCATGGTATAAAACCTGAATGCCAATGAAAAATTTTATCTTTATAATCATAGGGATAAAACTTATTATCTAAAGCGCTTGTTACAAAATACGCTTTTTTAATAACTTCTGTTTCCATTTTTGTATAAAATTTTCTGTCTGAATTAAACGTTATATGCGTAGGGTCGGACTGCCGGTAAATAATTTTATTGTTTATTTCCAAAGCAAGATAAATAGGATGCCCTGATTCAATAACAACATAATCGTATTCACTATACTTTATGTTGGAATTATTTTTTATTATATAACGGAAATACGCAAGAAGAAGGAAACCGGGAAACAAAAATTGCAGTCTGCCTCGATATAATTTTATTGAATCGTAAAAATACAACTGACGTATATTCGCGGCTACCTGTTTTTCCGCGTATCTTTGGCGTTTAAAAAAAACTAAATGATCCAGTATATATCCCTTTTCCGCAAAGTATGTGGTTATTATATCAATACCGCGGCTTGTTTTTTTATATTCCCGATCGCTGACTATTAATATTTTCAAAGTTTAAATACCTTCCCGTCTTCTATCGCTACGTTTTTAATTACATTGCGCATATCAACAATTAATTTTGCTTTTTCTTTAATATATTTAGCGTCAAAACACGAATGATTGGTCGTGATAACAACGCAGTCCGCGCTTGAAAGTAATTCATCTGTCAAATCTGTCCCTTTATAGGAATTGCCGTGATCATCCGTTACTTCGGAAATATAAGGATCATGGTAAATAACATTTGCGCCTTTTTTCTTTACCTGTTCCATTAACAAAAGGGCGGGGCTTTCTCTTGGATCGTCAATATCGGGTTTGTACGCTACGCCTAAAAATAATACGGTTGAGCCGTTTAACGGTTTTTTATATCTGTTAAGCGCAAAAGAAATTTTATTCATCATGCGGTGGGGCATTAGATCATTTATCGCTCCCGCGGCGTGTATCATTGAAAGATTAAAGTTATAATTCTTCGCGATGTGTTCAAGATAAAAAGGATCAAGTGGGATACAATGTCCGCCGATGCCGGGACCGGGATAAAACGCCTGAAAACCGTAGGGCTTTGTTTTTGCCGCTTCTATTACTTCCCATATATCGATATTCATTTTGCCGGAAAGGAGCGCAAGCTCGTTTATTAATGAAATATTTATAAGCCTGTATGTATTTTCAAGAATCTTAACCATTTCGGCAATACGCGGAGAAGATACCATGTGCAGATATTTAATTCCAAGACCGTATAAGGCGGATGCGATTTGTTTTGCTTCTTCGCCTAGGGCGCCGACAACTTTAGGAGTGTTATCTGTTTTATAGTCCTTATTACCCGGATCAACGCGCTCAGGGCTGAAGCACAGCCAAAAATCTTTCCCTTCTTTCATTTTGGATTCGCGCTCAATAATAGGCTTCATAAAACCTTCTGTTGTGGTTGGATAGGTTGTGCTTTCAAGACTGATGAAAGTGCCTGATTTCATATTTTTCGCGATATCAATACAGGATTGTTCAATATAGCTCATATCCGGCTTTTTAAATTTATCAAGCGGGGTGGGAACACAGATAATAACCGCGTCGCATTCTTTTATGCGTGAAAAATCGGTTGTGGCTAAAAGTTTTTTGGAGCTTACAGCGTTTTTTAAGTCTTCGTCAGTTACATCGCCTATATAATTTTGCGCGCTATTAACCGCCTTTGCCTTTCCTTCGCTTTTTTCAAAACCAAGAACTTCAACGCCGTTACGCGCGAAAGTAACCGCAAGCGGCAGTCCCACATAACCAAGTCCTATAACGCCGATTCTAACGGTTTTATCAGAAATTTTTTTTAAGATTTCCGCACTTGCCATGTTTGTTCTCCTATATATTATTATAACAAATTACAAATCTTTTGAGCGCAGTTTCCGTCGCCGTAAAGAGACGGATAATTATCCGGAATGTGTATGTTTTTTACGGCTTTGGCAATTTTATCCGTATTTGCTCCTGTAAGCGTATTCCAGCCGGAATCGACTAATTCGACCCATTCGGTGGAATCGCGCATTGTAATGCAGGGTTTACGGAAAAAAAACGCTTCTTTTTGTACGCCGCCTGAATCTGTTAAAACAGCGGAACAAGAAGCTTCATAGGCTATCATTTCCAAATAACCGACAGGATCAATCATTTTTACATGGGGATTAAATTTTAAATTTTGCTGTTCAAGTATTTTTCTTGTTCTTGGGTGAATGGGAAATATAAACTGATAATCCGATAAATTATTAATTGCGTTTACAATAGATGAAAGCCTGTTTGGATCATCGGTATTTTCCGCGCGGTGAATTGTCAATAATATAAAATCTTTTTCGCTTAATTTCATATTACTTTTTTCGCGGTAATACAACGAGGCGTCGTACATAATGTCGCCTGTTAACGCTACGCGCTTTTTATCGGGAGAGGGCGGAGCAGAGTCTGAATCCGATATACCTTCCTGTTTTAAATTATCAATTGCCGTTTGTGTCGGGCAAAAAAGCCATGTAGAAAGATGATCCGTTAAACGCCTGTTTTGCTCCTCGGGCATTGCCATCATGAAAGAACGAAGTCCCGCTTCAACATGCGCGACCGGCACATGAAGTTTGCTTGCGGATAACGCGCCCGCCAAGGTTGAATTGGTATCGCCGTAGACCAAAACCGCGTCCGGTTTTCGTTCAAGAATGACTTTTTCTATTTTTTCAAGCATTGTTCCGGTAGTTTTTCCGTGATTCCCCGAACCCACATGAAGATTTATATCCGGTTTGGGGATATCCATTTCCTCAAAAAAAACATCGCTCATGTTTTGGTCATAGTGCTGACCGGTATGCAGAAGCGTTTCTTTAATGCCGCAAGAAGGATTGTCGCGCAGAAAACGGCTTAAAACCGCGGCTTTAATAAATTGAGGACGCGCGCCTATTACAGTAATGATATTCATTTATTTAACTCTTTTATGAAATAGCTTTTAAATAATTTTCCGCAGCTATTTCGCGTGTATTTGATAAAATAGTTTGTTCTGTTTCACATAACAGTCTTTTTTTCTCTTCAAAAGATGAAGAAAATATAGTTTGAATAATATCCTTTAGTTGCTCTTTATTCCTTGCTTCCGCGAGAAATCCGTTCTTTTTATCCGTTATTATACCGTCAATACCCCAGTCTTTGCACCCAACAACAATATTTCCCTTTGCCATCGCTTCAAGGTATGCAAGACCGAAAGTTTCCGGCGCGGAAACCATTATAAAAATATCTGTGTTTTTTAGATGCGACAAAACTTCATCTCTGGTTTTCTCACCTAAAAAATGAACTTTGTTATTTAATTTTAATTCATCCGTTTTTGAGACTAAAAACTCCTTTTTTTCCCCATCGCCTATAATATAATATTCCCAATCAAAATTTTTAAATTCGGACAATACATCTAAAGTTATATCAATATTCTTTAATTTATAAAGAATGGCGACAGTTATAAAAATAATTTTCGTTTTGGTTTTCCAGTTTTCTATTTTTTGCGTAAAATATTCATGTTTCTCAATATCCGATAAATTAATTCCCGAATTAGCAATAATCATTTTTTTCTCATATTCAGGAAAATAATTAATCATTCTTTTTTTTATTGGAAACGATCTGCAGGCTATATGAGAGCAATTACTCAGTATTTTAGAGTATTTTCTTTTTTTAATAACATTAAGATCGCTGTTATGTATTCCCAATACAAGTTTACATTTATAAAAATTCGATAATTTATTTGCGGTTGTATATGAATCGTTCATGTGCGATAAAATGACATCAGGATTAAAGTTTAATTTCTTTAATAATTTTTTAATAATATTTATTCCGAATAAAACATTAATTTTTGGAAACCTGAATAATTTTATATTATATATATTTATGCCGTCAAGAATAAATAAATACGGTAACTTCGGAAAAAGAGATTTTCTTGAAAAAATTGTTTTATACGCGGGATTTACAAGGCGTATTACGATAAGATTATTGTTTTTTTTCCATTCTGTCGAGAAATCATGCAATGCGTAAGATACTTCCTTTACTGATTGGTTTTTATAGGAAGGATATAAGTTTGTAATTAATAAAATATTCATGTTATTTTAATCAGTTTTTTTTGAGCGAAAAAATAATTTCTTTATAATTTTTGATATAATTAAATTATGAAATAAATATTTAAAATTATCATGAAATTTTAAATATCTGGAATTAGAAATACAATAGTTCTTTATTTTTTTAATAATTTTATTTAATTCATCAGTATGTAATTCAGGATGTTTTACATACTCCTTATATATATCTGAATATAAAGCTACTAAAGTTCTTGTACAAAAATGAAGTTTATGTAATTTTTCAGAAACATTGTATTCATACAGAGCGTTTATTGCAGGTAAAATATGATTAATGCGTTTTTCTATATAACTGTTATTGTCTCTTGAAATTGACCCGGCTCTTTGTCTGACGCAATATAATGAATAATTGGAATTATAAATCGTATTGGATTTTGAAAAGAGTATAGGCGTAAAATCATTGTCTTCGTAAATAATACCCTCGCGGAATTTTACAGTTTTAAGAAGGTCTGTTAATGTAATATATACGCATGCCGAAACCTCAGGTCTTTTGAGTTTTGTAAAATCTGATTTTGTAAACAGTTTATTGGTTTCCCATGAATTATGCTGTGTAGGCAGTATTGTTTTCTTTTTTGTGTTAATATCATATTCATAATCTATTCTGTTAAACCTGATAATATCCGCGTTAAACTGCGTAATAATATCATTAAGAATTTCGCACGCGTTTAAAATGATATAGTCGTCGCTGTCAATAAACCATGTATATTTACCGGCTGCCGCGGAAATTCCCGTATTACGAGCGCCGCCAAGACCTTTGTTTTTTTCGTGGTTTATGATTTTAACCCGCGAATCTTTTTTTGCGTACTTGCTTAAAATTAAATCGCTTTTATCGGGAGAGCAATCGTTTATACAAATTATTTCAATATCCTTGAATGTTTGATTTATACATGAATCAAGACATTCTGCAAGGTAGGACTCTACATTGTATACAGGTATTATAAGTGAAAATTTAGGCATATTGTTAAAATAAATTCCTTAATTTACGAAAAGGATTTAATATTTTTTTACTAAGTTTATAATTCATAGAATTGGTAATCGCTTCCTGACGATAATACAAACATTCAAGTATAAGTTTTGCGTCAAAATACTCAGTTAACATTAAAAGAAGTTTCTTTTTATCTTCGTCTCTTTTTTGTGAATAAATATCCTGCATTATACGTCTAATCAAATTATAGGTTAAGTTATTTAAATCTATATTTTGATTATTTAATTTAAGGAAATTTCTTATAAGCTCAACCCCTTTTTTTGATACATTTATAAACGCAATGGTTTTATCATAGTCTTTATAAACAGTTGATATTCCTGTGTTAATGGTATAATTAATAATAACCTTTTTTATTTTTAATATTTTTTTTGCATGGTACGCAACAACTATCGATTCATAGAGATCTTCGGTATTATTTATATATTCCCTTTCCATCAAAGAAAAAGATTTTTTTAACATATTTGTTTCATAAACTTTGTCCCACATGGTATGAACAGGATATTTATCTCTGGTAAAGAATGCCGAAAACCTGTTTTCTCCCGCAAACAAGGGAAGCGTTTTTTTGCGCGACGGCTGTCTGATATACCCAAACTCATAAAAATCATATCCCTGATTTTTTTGCACTTCATCGTATAAAATTTTAAGCGCTGAATCTGTAAAATAGTCATCCGCGTCTAGGAACAAAACATATTGACCGTTAGAAGCGGCGACGCCGTCCATTCGGGAAACATGCTGAGATTCATTTTTTAAATGATTAATAACATTTATTTTTTCCGTCTTTTCTGCATAGCCGTTAATAATATTCGCCGTTTTGTCAACAGAACCGTCATTAACAATAATTATTTCAAAGTCTTGAAAAGATTGACTAAGAACAGATGATATTGCGCGATCAATATATTTCTCAACATTATATGCCGGAATTATTATCGAAAAAAACGGTTTAGTATTCTGCATTTTTATATGTTACTTAAAAAATCCTTATATGCTTTACCGATTCCATCGGTTAAGTTTGTTTTTGCTTTCCAGCCCAAAGATGTTAACTTGTCGACATCCAAAAGTTTACGCGGAGTTCCGTTTGGTTTTGATGTATCCCATTCAATTGTGCAACGTTTACCGGGAACATCGGCATATACTGTTTTTTTTATTATTTCAGCTAATTCTTTGATTGTAAGATCCGTACCGGTTCCGATATTAATTAGTTCTCCTATCTCGGAGGCGTTTTTGGAGTTCATAAGGAACAGCAAAGCCTCGGCTAAATCGTCGCTGTAAAGAAATTCTCTGTAAGGCGAGCCGTCGCCCCAAAGAGTTACTTTATCCGTTCCGTTTATTTTTGCATCATGGAATTTTTTTATCATAGCGGGAAGTACGTGTCCGTTTTCTATATCGTAAGTGTCTCCCGGTCCGTAAAGATTAGTCGGCATAACGGAAATAAAATTAGTTCCGTATTGTACATTGTAAGAGCTGCAAAGTTTTATAACCGCAATTTTTGCAACGGCATAGGCGTCGTTTGTCGGTTCAAGGGAGCCGGATAAAAGATATTCCTCTTTTAACGGTTGGGGAGCCATTTTAGGATAAATACATGACGAACCAAGGTTGAGCAATTTTTTTACGCCGTTTTTGTAAGCGGAACGCACCACATTAAAACCAATCATCGTATTGATGTAAATAAAATCGGCAGGGTAGTGTGAGTTAGCTCCTATTCCGCCTACTTTTGCCGCAGCTAGGAAAACATAGTCGGGTTTATTCTCAGAAAAAAAACACTCAACTGCTGTTTGATCAATTAAATCCAGTTCCTTGTGAGTTCTAGTTATTATGTTGTTAAACCCCTCTGATTTGAGTTTTCGCATAATTGCGCTTCCCACAAGACCGTTATGACCGGCAATATAAATTTTATCGTTCTTATTCATAATAATTCTTTATCTCGTAACCGCCCTCTTTAAGATGAATTTCTTTTTCAGCTAATTTAAAATCATTGTAGACCATCATTTTTACCAACTCGGGAAGCTGAACTTTCGGTTTCCAGCCGAGTTTTTCGTAAGCCTTTGACGGGTCTCCTATTAAAATTTCCACTTCCGCGGGACGGAAATAACGAGGGTCTATTTCCACAAGGACTTTTCCGCTGTCTTTATCAATTCCTTTTTCATGAATGTCCTTACCTTCCCATTGCAATACTATACCGACTTCCAAAAACGCCATTGTGATAAAATCGCGGACAGTGGTTGTAACGCCTGTCGCCATAACAAAGTCGTCGGGTTTTTCCTGCTGCAGCATAAGCCACATTAACTCTACATAATCGCCGGCATATCCCCAGTCGCGCTTGGCGTCAATATTACCCATAAAAAGTTTATCCTGTAATCCTAATTTTATGCGGGCGGCGGCGCGGGTGATTTTGCGGGTAACAAAAGTTTCCCCGCGAATCGGGCTTTCATGATTAAAAAGTATTCCGTTACACGCAAACATACCGTAGGACTCGCGGTAATTTACAACAATCCAGTAAGCGTAAAGTTTTGCTGCCGCATAGGGGCTTCGCGGGTAGAATGGGGTAGTCTCTTTCTGCGGAATTTCCTGCACTTTGCCGAACAATTCGCTTGTAGAAGCCTGATAAAACTTTACTTTTTTTTCCATACCCAAAATTCTGATAGCTTCCAGTAACCTTAATGTTCCTATTCCGTCCGTATCGGCGGTATATTCGGGAACCTCAAAAGAAACTTGTACATGGCTCTGCGCGCCTAAGTTGTATATTTCATCGGGTTTTACTTCCTGGATAATACGCACAAGGTTAGAAGTATCGGTAAGATCGCCGTAATGCAGAAAAAACTTTTTGTTTTTCTCGTGCGGATCCTGATACAGATGATCAACGCGTTCAGTGTTAAAGCTGGATGAACGGCGTTTAATACCGTGTACGGCATATCCTTTTTTAAGAAGGAATTCCGACAAGTAGGCGCCGTCCTGACCGGTAACGCCTGAAATAAGGGCTGTTTTCATTTTTGTTGTCCTTTATTGGTTTTTTTAAAAAGAGAACCAATCTTGTTAGTTTTGGAAATAATAAATCTGTATAACCTTAATAAAAATGTTAGTAGTTTTGTGCTGCCGTAATCTTTTACAATATAATAATAAAATGATTTACGATATTCTTTAAGTTCAATAATGGATTCCGATAATTCATGGAAAACGTTATTAAACATAGCCGCCATCTCAGCGGAAAGTTTAGAACGATTAAGGGCGCTAATCCCGTTTATATCATATATGGAAATTCTTGTTTTAATACGCGAGGTTTTACTTTTATATATCCACAATTCCTTTAAAAGAAATTCCCAATCTGATGTAATACTAAGCCCTTCATTATACAAACCATGTTCCAAAAACAATGAACGTTTTATCAAACAATTTTGATGATTAATTGCGGAATTTATTAAATGATTAATCGTTAAAGTTTCAGGATAACTGACAATCCTGCCGTTTGAAAGAACAGCGTCGCTGTAAAAAATATCAGCCGCGGGAATATTGTTTATTTCATTAAACACTTCCTGCAATGTTATTGATGAAATCAGATAATCGCCGCTGTTTAAGAAAAGGCAGTACTCTCCCTGCGCTTTTCGTATTCCTTTGTTAATGGCGTTATATATGCCTGTATCCGGCTCGCTGACCAAATAATTTATTCCGGAACTGTTTTTTTTAATTATTTCAGTGCTTCCGTCAGTAGAAGCGCCGTCTATAACTATATACTCAAAGTCTTTATTTGTTTGAGAGATAACGCTTTGAATTGTTTTTTCAAGACCAGCGGCGTTATTTTTATTGATGGTTATGATAGACAATTTCATAATGGTTAATTATTTTTTCAGAACAGATTTATAAAAATCAACGTGTTTTTGAATTATATCTTTATTATTAAAATCTTTTTGCGTTTTTATTAACGCGTTATGTGATAATTCATTATGATTATCAATGCAATACAATATACCGTTATATAAATCTTCGGCGTCGAAACATTTGGCAAGATATCCTGTTTTTTTATGTTCGATTATATCAGGGATACCGCCTGTATTAAACGCGGCGACCGGAACGCCACAAAAAAGCGACTCTATACAAACATTAGGAAGATTCTCTAACAATGAGGGACATACAAAAACATCGCAAAGATTATAAATACCGGCTAATATATGCGGATTCGAAATTGCCCCTGTCGAAAAAGTTGATATTTCCAATTCACCGGAAAATAAATTATTGTTATCTCCAAAAATAACAAAATGATAATCAGATTTATTTTGAATTTTCTTTAAAGAATCAAGAAGCAAATATTCGCCCTTTATTGATTTTTTTGTTGTAACGCCGGCGGCGCCGAAGCCAATAACTTTTTTTCCGGAAGGTATTTGATATAATTCCTTTAATAATTTATTATCTATGGGTTTAAAAGTAT
>Ga0268262_10001447_pt1 | contig 29424 bp, 25 predicted proteins | sample TergutNc150P3_FD_190354 | JGI IMG/M metagenome (GOLD analysis project Ga0268262, IMG submission 190354) | Nasutitermes corniger P3 segment gut microbial community from laboratory colony in Florida, USA - Nc150 P3 (SPAdes) (version 2) | ecosystem: Host-associated > Arthropoda: Insects >... | reverse complement strand
TCAGTTGTTTTTGCAATGCGGGCAATTTCTTTTGTTAGCTCTTGAAATTCCAAGTCCAAGTATTTTCGCTCGGTGGAAGTTAGAGTATCGTTTGCCGATTGAATGGCCAATTCGCGCTGGCGTTGCATTATATTGGTGATTTCTGCTAAACCACCTTCTGCAATTTGCAAGGCTGCTATGCCATCTAGTGAATTTTGCTTGGCTTTTCCTAAACCGCGAATCTGCGTTCGCATTTGCTCGCTCATGGCGAGGCCTGCGGCATCGTCTTGCGCTCGGTTTATTTTTAAGCCGGTGGAGAGTTTTTCCAAACTCTTTGACATAGCACTGTTGTTGTTGTGCAACGCGTGCTGCGTAATCATTGCATTAATGTTGTGATTGATTTGCATAACAAACTCCTTTGTTTAGAAGAGCCTCAATCAAAAGCTCTTCTGTGTGTTTCTGCAAGATATACAAGCGATAATCGTGCCAGAAACAAGGAATTTGCATAAAAAAAACTATTTTTTTTGCAAATTTAGGTTTTACTTAAACTTTTGCTTTAAGTTTTAGTAAGTACCTTCGTCTTCTAATACCATTGGAGGCGAGCCACCATAGGGGTCTCCTTCAATTTCTATTAATTTTGAGGCATTTGTCCAGTCTGCGCCCTTATATTTCATAGGATCTATCTCTTCCCACTTCAAGCGGGTAATAACCTCGCCTGTTTTATAGTCTATATATTCCCAGATTCGCCCATTTTCCAATTCTCTGTCGGCAGTTCCCCATAGCAGATGTACCATGTTTTTGTTCATGCCTTCGGCAATATACCCAGCCAAAAAGATTTTTTTCAGCTTGGGATCTATACCATAACCCTCTTGCACAACATCGTAGTTGCGCTCGTCTGATTTAATGCCCCTTTCTACTAGAATGGGCGAGTGTTCTTTGCTGCCTGCGCACGAAATTAGTGCGCTTACTGCTAATATGGCTAAAAAAGTTTTTTTCATAATTTAAAAATAGTATTTTTTAACCCTGTGCGACAAATTTTTTTGATTTTGGCTCTATTTTGCGTTAGTTTTGCCCATAATGTGGCATCTCCGCCCGTGCTTGGCCCAAATATTGAGTATGGAGTGCAGGGTACAGCCGCACCTGCTGGGTTTAAGGGAGCCTTTGTTCCACAGGCTAACACCAACGTAGATTTCAGTTGGATTGAATTTTTAGGCACGGATGGCTATGGGGGCTGGAAGTCAAATAAAACAAATTATATGAGATTTATGGCTGGCGCAGAGCTTTCGCCTTTTTATGGGACCCTCAGAATGGGGCTAGGTTTTGCTCCTTTTCCGCCTCCTTTTGCGATTTTGGAGCTTCGCTTTGTTTATTCAAACGAAAATTTGTTTTGGAGCGATGTGGAAATGCCGCTGAAACTAGGTGAGGAGCCTCAGGTGAAAGATGCTTGGAATGCTGGGTATATATTTGACAAATTTTATGGTAGTTCAAAGTATTCGCAAATACAGAGCTACGATGTGCAGCTTGGCGGTAGATATACTTCGCGGGTCTTTGAACTGTTTTTCCTGTTCCATTTTGCTCTTATAGACATAACTTCGGATTACGAGAAAAAGAGCTTTGACTATATGCGAGGCATTCCTCTTTACAGCAGGGATTATGTGGTTGCCGAGGAATTTTCTGCAATTTACAATATTAGCAAGAGTTTTTCGTGGGGCGCGGATTATTCGGTTATGTTTTCTGGCAGGCAGTTTACATTCTATTCGCCTTTCAAACCCTACGATAAAGAGCCTCTGTCTTATACCAAGGTGTCTAGCGGTCCTTTGTGGAGACTCAGCGATGGCAGGTCTTATATTTCATTTAGCTCTGGCTTTTTCTCAAGAAGCGGTGAGGATAATATTTTTTCGGATTCCGTTAAAGAGAGAATTTTATTGTCAATCCAATATAAATATTTTTGGGATTTTAGGTTTGGGAAAGATGAGCTTAAATCAGAATAAGCAAATAATTTTAAGCAGAATAGCAAAAGCCTGTGATGCCTGTGGTAGAGACCCTAGCGAAGTTCGTCTTGTTTGGGTTAGCAAAACTCAAGCCTCTTCTGCGGTGGAAGAAGCCATTGCCTTGGGAGCGCGTGAGTTTGGGGAAAATAGGGTGCAAGAGGCTTTGGAGAAATTTTTGCCGCAAAGGGAAGGCGTAATTTGCCGCATAATTGGTCCGGTGCAAAAAAATAAACTCAGAAAAGCCGTTCAGGTTGCGCAGGCAATAGATTCCCTTGCCGATTTGGAAAGCGTGCTGAAACTAGAAGCTCTGTGCGAAGAAGCAAATAAAAATTTGGACATTCTTTTTCAGGTGAATGCCTCTGAAGAAACCACAAAAAGCGGGCTTTCAATGCAAGAAGCCTTTGATTTTTTGAGCAACTTGCCAGAACCAAAGAAGCTTGTTTACAAGGGTTTGATGACCATTGGCAAGAACACGGGAAACCCAGAAGATTCCAAGGATTGTTTTGCTTTTTTGAGAAATTTGAAAGAGAGAATTTTTAATTCTCATCCCAAGTTTGCAAACTTCACCGAACTCTCAATGGGAATGACTTTGGATTTGGAAACAGCCATTGCGGAGGGAGCAACAATGGTAAGGGTGGGAACTGCGCTGTTTGGGGAAAGGGAGTGAATTTTCTACTTTTCTCATTATGATTATACATTTAGTTCTTTGGAAAATGAAGCCTATGGCGGAAGGTCGCACGGGAAAGGAAAATGCCGAAATTCTTGTGCAGAGATTGAAGGCATTGAAGAGCGTGATTCCATGCGTTGTTTCATTAGAGGCTGGTCTTAACTACAGAGATTTGCCCTCAGCTTACGATGTAGGCTTGTGCACAACTTTCCAAACAAAAGAAGATTTGGAAACATATCAAAATCATCCTGCGCACGTTCCGGTTGCAGAATGGTCAAAATCGGGCATTGCAGAGTCAAGAGCAATGGCAGATTATGAAGTTTAGAGGCTCTGAATGACTCCCGAAATAGAAAATCTGCGGAAGAAGATTGATTCAATAGAAGATAGTCTTATTTCGCTTTTAAATGAACGTGCCAAATATGTGCTTGAAATAGGCAGAATAAAAAAAACGCAAGGTTTGCCAATTGCAGATTCAAAAAGAGAAGGGCTTATTTTAAAACGGGTAGCGGAGAAAAATCCTGGACCCATGAGCAATGAATTCATGGTTGATGTTTTTAAGAAAATTATAGATGAATCAATCAAGTTGGAGAGCTAATTTTGAGAATCGCTTTGGTTGGTTTTGGTTTGCTTGCGGGTTCGGTTGCCTCTGCAATCAGGCAGGCTAATTTAAAAACCGTAATTCGCGCAGTTAGCTCAAATGAAACAATTGAAAAAGCAAAAAAACTTTCCTTGGCAGATGAATTTTTTGAATATGGCGAGGTGGAAAAATGGTTGCCAGGTTCAAATTTAATTTTGCTGTGCGGTCCCATAAATCACATTTTGTCCACAATTGAAGTTCTCAAAAACAATGCAAATTTGGTCAGCGAAGAAGTTATAGTGAGCGATATCGGTAGCACAAAAGAGCAAATTTGCAGTGCTGGCTTTGCGCTTGGCTCTCCCTTTGTTTTTGTTGGTGGGCATCCTATGGCTGGCTCGGAAAAGCGCGGCGTTGGGCACAGCGACCATTCTATTTTTGAAAACGCCTACTGGCTTTATTGCCTGCCAGAAAATTTAAAGGAATTGCCCAAACCGCTAAACGAGCTTTTGAATTTTTTGGGAAGCCGTCCGGTTCAAATTTCTCCGCAGGAACACGACTTTGCAATGGCGTGGCTAAGCCACGCTCCGCAGCTTTTGAGCACTTCAATGGCGGCTGGCATTTCGCAAGACATTGCAAAAAAACATCTGCACTTGGCAGGGCGCGGCTTTAGGGACATGACCAGAATAGCAGGTTCTTCTTGGGGAATGTGGAAAGATATTTTGGAAACAAATAAAAAAAATGTTGAAGATGCGCTTGAAACTTATGCAAAAAAAGCTATGGAAATAAAAAGCGAATTGACTTCCGGTCAGTTTGGCGAACTTGAAAATAATTTTTTGCAGGGCAACCAAATACGGCACAATTTGCAAACGGGAAAAAACTACGCATATCCGCTTCACGAAATAGTAGTTCGCATTCCAGACGAATCTGGTTCAATACTGAAAACATTAAATCCCCTTGCCGAAAAAAACATAAATATCAGAGATATTGAGCTTATGAAAGTGAGGGAAGGCATTGGCGGAAGCTTGCTTTTGGCCTTCAAGGCGGAAAGCGATGCAAATATGGCAATTAAAATTTTGGAGGAGAAAGGGATATATGCGACCAGCCGCTAGAATTACAGATATGCACGTTTGTCCAATGCAAACACCCGGCACACCGCCAATCCCGCACGTTGGGGGACCAATAACAAAAGGCGTTTCTTCCGTGCTGATAGGGCATTTGCCAGCCGCCACGCTTGGCTCTTCTTGTTTTTGCGCAGGCTCTCCTCCAGATACAGTTGTCAAAGGTTCAAGGTCTGTTTTAATAGGCAAAAAGCCAGCTGCCAGAATGGGCGATTCCACCGTTCATGGCGGAACAATAACAAGCGGCTGCCCAACGGTTTTAATAGGGGGCTGAACTTGGTTGGCTTAAAAGGTGAATTTGAACTTTACACGGAAAAGGAAGCCTTTTTCAACTGTGCATTTTTGGCAGCCCTTGCAAATGGAAACACAATAATTCACGAAGTAAAGGCTACGCCAGACTTTGCGGTTTTCGCTTCTTATTTGAGAAATCTCGGTGCACAGGTCGATATAAAAGATACGCAATGGGAAATTGCGGGAACAAATTTCAAATGCGAAAAACCTTTGAATTTGGAATGGGTGGGGGATGATTTTCCCCATCAAAAAAGGAATAAAAAAATAATAGAATGTTTGCTCGGCGGCGTTGCATTTCACTGCGAAGAAAAAATAGCGGTTAAGGATTCTCTCATAAGGGAATTGGTGGCTTGCGGTGCAGAACTCCTGTGGTATCAAGACGGGCCAGATGAAAGCGATGAGTTGGCTAGGCGCATGGCAAAATTGCAGGGGATAAAAAACGAAAGAAAATGGATATGCGATATTCCTCCTGTGTCCGCCTTGCTCGCGAGGGATAGGTTTATAGCAGGCGATGCAACTCAGGCCGCTTTTTGGGCACTAGCGGCATCTTTAATTTCGGATTCGGATATTGTTGTGAAATCTGTTAATTTGGATTCAAGCAGAGCGGGAATTTTTGGAGCTTTCAGGAGGCTTGGCGCAGATATTGAAATTGTTGCCCGTCACGAAAGAGGACGCGATGTTTGGGGAGATTTGAGGATTAAAAGAGCAAAAATGCTAGTTGGCAGGCGACTTGGCACAGATGTTTTGCAAACCTGTTTAGACGAAATTCCATTGCTCGTTGTTCTTGCGTGTTTTGCCGAGGGCGAAACAATTTTTAAAATTCCAGATTGGGCAGTAGATTTTTGCAAACCCATTTTAACATCCATTTACGAAAATCTCAAAATTGCTGGCATAGAATGCGGTCTTTACGAAGATGGTTTAATTTTGCGCGGCAAAGCGGAAATTGAGGCAGATGGTTTTGATTGCAACGGCATTCCCATTTTGGGGCTTGCTTTGCATATCTTGAATAAAAAAGCAAAAAGCAAAGAAGCCGTTAAGGGAATTGAGTGTGTGGAAAATTTATGGCCGGGGGTGTTGAGTTGAAAATAGGCATTGTAATTCGCAAGGAGCAAAATCCCAAGTTGAAGGAGGCTTTGGAGGCTATAAAGTTGTGGGGCAGAGGCAAAAGCACTCAAATTATTTATGGTCCTGAATCGCTTTTGAAAAAATGCGATATTTTGGTTGCCGTTGGCGGAGATGGCACGGTGCTTTCTGCATCTCGCATAGCTTGCGGAAAGGAAATTCCTATTGCCGGCATAAATGCAGGCCGCGTTGGCTTTTTGGCGGAATATGGCATAGAAGAAATCCCCTCTGTTTTAAATGCTCTTTCAAAAGGAACTTTCAAAATTCAAGACCGCATAATGCTGGATTGCTCTGTTTATTTGAAGAACAAAAAAATCCTGAGCCGCACCGTGCTGAACGAGATTTTCATACACGCCCACGCTCCTGCGAGAATGGTAAATTTAGAGGTTAAAATAAACGATAAATTCTTAACCGAATACTGGGCAGACAGCCTAATGCTCGCCACCCCAACGGGTTCCACAGCCTACAACCTAGCTGCCGGAGGTCCCATAATATATCCCTCTGCGGAGGCTTTTGTTTTGAACCCCGTTAATCCGATGAGCTTGTCTGTTAGGCCAATTATCATTCCCTCTTCTTGCGATTGCAAAATAAAATGCGTTCAAGGCAGCACCGCAGAAATGGTTTTTGACGGTCACTTCACAGAAGAATTAAACGACAAATCCGAACTCCTAATTTGCCGCAGCCATCACATAACTCGCTTTGCCCACACCGATGATTCAGGCTTTGTTCAGGCACTCAGGGAAAAACTGGGTTGGACAGGGAAAATGAAAAGTGGGCCCAGCAGGACTTGAACCTGCGACCAGCGGATTATGAGTCCGCTGCTCTAACCAACTGAGCTATAGGCCCTAGCTAATTGCGTTTGTTTCCTAAAAGTAGTAAATATTTTTCGGCCGTATAGTCCCAAGATACTTTTACAGAGACTGCATTGTCAACAAGCTTTGTCCATAAGCTCTTATTTTCTCTGTAAATTGATTCTGCCATGCGTATTAGCTCCAAAACCATATCTGGCGAGGCGCTATCTGAAATAAAAGCGTTTGCTTTTGTGGAATCTTCAATTGAGTTGGCATTAAAGGGTACGGTGAATACGAAATATTCTTCTGCGCGCCTATTGCTTAAAAGTACTGAGCCTGCGGCAAAGGCTTTTATATAACGCGATAAAGATGGCTCTCCGGCATTTATGGAAAAAAACATATCTGAGGCAACAATCCTTTGGTATATAATCTCATCATTTTCGGTTAAGGGGAGAAGAGCAATTTTATTTCTGTGCTTTTCTTGAATGGTGCTAAAATAAGGATAGTTGGCATTGTCTTCGGATATGCCTATTACCAATTGCAAGTCCAAGTTTAGCAGGTTAGCTAAAATGGTGGATATAATTTGAGCAGAATATTCCGAAAGAGAATCTATGTGGGAATACATAAGCATACTGGAATCCAGATCCAGTCCGAGCTTCTCCCTCAGGCTATCTTTGCACTGCTTTTTGTAGCTATCGCGCTCTTTTGGAAGATTCCATACAGTATAATCTATGCCGCTTTGAATGCTGGAAAGCTTGTGCCTTTGGCTCTCCAAAAATCCTCTCATTCCACCTTGCAAATCCGTAGAAAGCAGGTAAGACATATAAGCTGCTGAGGTGAATACAACTTTGTCGGAGTAAAGCATAGCGGCTTTTAGCATACTCACCTTGCCCCAAAATTCATAGCCGTCTATGTCAAAACCCTCTGGTGGCAGGCCAATTTTTGGTATATCTTCTGGGCTGGAAAGGTAGTCGTAGCGTATGTTGTGAGCCGTTAGCATAACCGGAATGTTTGCAAAATAGCCTTTATATATCGTTTTTGTGAGCGCTCCAGCAATGCCGCCCCATTCATGAACATGTATCCCATCGGGCTTGAATTGCATTTTTTCGCAGTAGTTCAGAGCCGCAGATGCTAAAAAGGAAAACCGCAGATTATTGTCGTAGTAGGGTTTTTCTCCTGGATTGCCATATATACCGGCTCTGCCAAAATAATGGTTATGGTTTATGAATAAGTCGTTTTCATTTTTGGAGCTTTCCAGCACGGAATACTCCCTATTTCCCAGTTTTTCGACAAATTTCCCGCTTTGCTTGTCTTGTTTATAGTCGTTTTTGTTTGTGAATTCAGAAAAAAACGGCGAAAATCCCAGAACTTCTGCCCCTAGCCTGCGGTACGCACTCACGATGCTCCCTACAGTTCCAGCCAGAGGGCTGTCGCCCACGGGGTAGCATTCGGAACAAATTACAAGAATTTTCATAAAAAATCACTCTATTATTATAAAAATATATTTTTTCAAAAAAAAAAGAACTATATTTTTCTGGAGTAGTATTCCAACTTCAACTATGAGGTCAATTATGTTCAAAAAAGTGGTGTTTTTTCTGGTGTCTGTAACCATATTCTTTGGTTGCAAGGGTAAAAACGAAAGCGACGGCGATTCTTACTTCAAAGACGGAAAGTATAGGAATGCCGTGAATTCCTATACGGCAGCCTTGAGTAAAGGCAAGATTTCCGATGGCTTTTACGATAGTTTTGTTATAGCTTATGCCAGCGCAGCAAAGCAAACCGCTAAAAAGAATGCCAGCGATGATATTATTCGCTCGTATGTGGAGCAAATACACAAAAATTTGCCAAAATCAAAGAAAGCAACCACCAAAGACTCTGTGGTGCTGGCTTTGTCTGAAATTGGCGTGTCGCAGGTGCTGGGTGGTTTTGAGTACGAATATACCTTGCAGGGCTTTCGCAATTTAGACAGCGCAATTAGCATAGCCAAGCGAAATGGAGGCTCCAATGCTGGTATTGCCGAATCTTCTCGCAAAAAGGCAGAAGAGGCTATTGTTAAGCAGGCTATTGAAAATTCAGATGGCGCGGAAAACACCATTGCCGCTGAATATGTGCTTTTGGAGGCAGAGGTGGTGGCTCCAAAGAATGCCGCCTTGAAAGAAGCCTTGAACAAAATTCGCCTTAAAAATCGTGGCGACTATTTGCTCTTTGCCGAAGAAATAATCGGGCAGCGCCCAAGCCGCTTGGTGGATAAATACGGCTATGTGATGAGCTTTCCAATACTCAGCATTGGGCCAACAAGCACAACCGGAGAAATAGCTATATGGAACAGCACAGGCAATAACGTGGATTTTGACGTCGGTGCCATTAAGATGGTTTCAACAAACGGTCAAACAGTAGATGCCAAATACGTTGGCGGTGGCTGGTGCTTTATGAGTGATCATCTTGGCAAAATGAAAAGCCAGTTCAAAGGCTCCGTGGGCAGGCTCCTTTCGGAATTGAGCTGTCAGGCAAAGATAGCTTTCAATTATTCTAGCGGTTTTGTTCCAGATTATATTGAAGTGAAAGACAAAGACAACAATATTGGAAGAAAGTATTTTGGCCATTAGTAAAACGTGTGCTTATGCAATATAAAATCCTTGTTGTTGAAGACGAAGAATTCATAAGAAACGGCTTGCAAGAATGCCTTGAAATGGAAGATTACGAAATTGCCGTTGCAGGTGATGGCGAAGAAGCACTGCTAAAAGCAGATGATTTTATGCCTCACCTAGTTCTCTTAGATGTGATGATGCCCAAGAAAAACGGCTTTGATGTTTGCAGAATCCTGAGAAAAAAATACCCAAACCTCGTGATAATAATGTTAACCGCGAAAGGCGAGGAATCTTCAAAAGTCATGGGTTTGAACATAGGCGCAGATGATTATGTAACAAAGCCTTTTTCCACCTTGGAACTCTTAGCCAGAGTCAATGCCTTTTTTAGAAAGATTGCGGTTCAAATGGAATCTTTCGCACTTACTGGCGAAACAGCCGAATTTTGCGGCATTAGATTGGACTTTAAAAAATATGAGGCTTCAAAAAATGAATTGCCATTGGATTTGAATGTTAGAGAATTTCAAATTCTCAATTTGTTTTGCAAAAAACGAGGCGAGGTTATATTGAGAGACGAGTTTGTTCAGCTCATAGATTCCAGCTCAAATTCAAGAACCATAGACAACTACATAGTGAAGCTCAGGCAAAAAATAGAAGAAGACCCAGAAAATCCAAAACTCATATTGTCTATAAGGGGAATGGGGTATAAGCTAGATGCGTAGCTCGCTTGCATTTGTCTGTTTGTTACTTTCAATTCCTTGTTTTGCAAGCCTGGCTAACAATAAAATTCAGGAAGCTGCTTATATTTTGAGCATTGATAAAGACACGGCAAAAGCCAAGGAACTATTTGATTTTGCCCTTAATTATTCGGGTGCTGCGCTCAGGGAAAAATTAAACGCCCATCTGTATTTGGCAAAGATCGCAGAAGCGCAAAAAGACACGCAGAGTATTGTGAAGCATTATGTTTTTTTGAAAAATAATTCAGAAAATATTTCTCTTGCGTATATGGCTGCGAGCAAGGAAAAACGGTTTGCGGCAAAGAATGAAAAGGTGAAAATTTCTGGCGAGAAAATTCTTTTTGAGCAAAAAAGCACGGCTTACCCTGAAATAGCATCTGACCAAATTTCCAACTGCTTTGTGGAAGGTGAATTGCTTGCTGGCCGCATAGTGGTGTATAACTGCCCAAATAAAAATTCCCTGCATTTAATTTCAAGGCAAAATGGTTTGGAAATAGGAAGCATTCCATATTCAGACGTACCTGCAAAAGTGTTTTTGGTTTTTGACGGGCTTTTTCTTTACTGCAAAAATTGGCTTTATTTTCACAAACTCGGCGAAGATTTAAAGAATTATGCTTGGCGAAGACCTGATATTGAAGTGCAGGATATTGAAAATGCAGGAGATAAAATTTACGTTCTGGACATAAGCGGAAAGATCAGTTTGCTGAACAAAAATTCTGGGTATTTGATTTCTGCTACGAAAAGCGATGGAGAAAATTTTTTTAATCCCGGAACAGGTCTTATTGGCACATATCAAAAGAACGGCGGAATATCGGTGTTCGATACGCTTTTAAACAATTTATGGAATTATCAGATAGACGGAGAAATTGCCGGACCTCCGGTTGTAAGGGCAGATTCTGTGATTTTCAATTTGCAAAATGGAAATTCTGAAATTTTAAATACAAAGCATTATCAAAAATTTGCATTTTCTGCCAGTGAAAACATAGATTCTCTGCTAGCTTTGGAGAGCGGAAATGCCTTTGCCTGGTATAGAATTGCGGAGCGGGAAAACAACGATAGCGCATGGAGGCGGGCGGTTATTTACGGCGCAAGAATGCAAGATTTTTCACAAGTAGTTTTTTCCAGATATGCAGAAAAAATAGGAGCGAAATGGGTGAGATATTTGCCTCTTTCCTCAAAAATGCTCTATCCTCAAATGTTCAGCGATGCAAACTGGCTTTTTGTTTCTGACGAGGGTTCTCAAAGCCTATTGAAATTTTCTTTGGAAACAGGAAATTCAGGCGGTGAAATATCGCTTCCAAAAGACAGGGAATACACCGTGAGAGACAACGAACCTCCGTGGCTTATACTTAGCTCTGGAGATGGGTTATCGCAATTTTCGCTTAGGGAGCAAAAAAGCGTTTCCATTGAAACTTATGGCAAGCCATTTTCTTTTTTGCGCAGCAAAGATTCCATATACATAGGGTTTTGGAATGGCTTTGTACTGAAATATTTCATACCTAAAATGCGTCTTGAATGGTCTCGCAGGGTGAGTTCTGCTCCGGTGCTTTTGTCTGCGGGTGAGAATGGAATTTATTCATTCTCGCAGGGAAAAGTTTCTTTGCTCTCAAAAACGCGAGCTGTTCAGGATATTAATCTGAGCGTTGGCGCGGCGGCTTATTTCAAATACAAAAACGGTATATTTGCCATAGCTTCAGAAGATGGAGAGGTTCATATTTTCTCAGAAAAAGAAGGCTTTAAGCAGCAGGGAAATTTTTCTGCCCGTTCCCAAATAGTTTCTTTTGAATTGCTTGAAAACAATGGAAAAATTTATGCGCTTACAGGCGGTGTGAACCAAACTTTTTCATTATATGAAATTCCAAGCGGCGTGCTTGTTTGGACATTTAAAAGCAAAGGTTCCTCGTACCAGCCCATTTTTCACGGTTCGCATATTTGGCTGGATCAAAACGGCTCTGTTGCCGCAATAGACATAAACACAGGCAAAGTTGCAAAAAGATACCCCATTTTTGGCAGCGGAGCTTCAATTAGCATTCACGGCAACACGCTTTATTGCGCTACTCCGCAAAAATTGCTTTACGCCTTTCCCTTAGCCACCCATCTATAAGTTTTCGCGCAATTGAACCTTTTGGGGGCAAATCTGGCAATTCATCGCTATGGGCATACCAGGAGGCTTGCTTAATCTCAACTCCGTCTGGTTTTAATTCCCCGCTTTCCCATTCTGCGGCATAAGCTACCATTAGGGAGTTTGGAAAGGGCCAAGGCTGGCTTTCCAAATAGCGCAGGTTTTTAATGCGAATGCTGGTTTCTTCCATAACCTCGCGGTGAACGGCTGCTTCCAGGCTTTCCCCTGGTTCCACAAAGCCAGCTAGCAAACTGTGCCGTTTTGGCGGGAATTTGGCATTGTGAGCCAGCAAAATCTTGTTTTCTTTGGTAATCAAAACTATAATTGCAGGGGAAATTACGGGGTAAAAATTCTCATTGCAGGCTAGGCAAGTCATGCAAGGCTCAAGATTATGCTCTTTTAAGGGCTTCCCGCAGCTCGGGCAGAACTTGTAAAGGGCCTTCCACCAGCTCAAATGAGCGGCTAGAATGGCTATATGAGCGACTTCCGGCTCTGCTTCCGCAAAAAAAGTTCGCAAGGGCATTCCACCCTCCAAATCCGGCAAATTCAGGCAAACAAGGCGTTTCCCGTTGTAAATTCCAAGGTCTAAAACGGTTGTATCTTTATATTTTTCAATATCTTTCAATGGGAATTCCACATTGCCTTTGCCAAGGGCAATTACAATATCCGAGGTTGAAAGCGAGGTGCATTTTCCTGTGGAAGGCGAGAACATACGGAGGTAATATAAATTTTTTTTGTGTTACCCTTGCTTTTTTTGAAAAAAAAAGTTAAATTTATATTATAATTTTCAAATTCTCAAAGGAGATTTACTATGAAGAAACCCGACCTGGTTGAAAAGGTTAAAGAGCTCGCAGGGCTTGAAAGCAAAGCAGCGGCAGAACGCGCTGTTAACGCTTTTTTGGATGGAATCGAAGCTGGTCTTAAAAAAGACGGTGAGGTTCAGTTGATAGGCTTTGGCACTTTTAGAGTCAAAGACCGTCCGGCCCGCGAAGGCCGCAATGTCAAAACCGGCGAGAAAATCAAAATCAAAGCTACTAAAGCCGTAACTTTTAAAGCTGGACAGTCGCTAAAAGACGCAGTTAAGAAAGGCGGTAAAAAGAAATAATTTCTTTAAAAGTTTTGAAGCGGCAGAACCTAAAGGCTCTGCCGTTTTTTCATTTTGTTCTGCCGTTTTTATATTTTACAGGAAAAATGTATATTTCAATTGAAAAAGCGGCAAAAATTCTAAGGACAGGCGGAATAGTAGCCATTCCAACAGAAACTGTTTATGGGCTTGCTGGCAATGCTTTTGACGAAACTGCCGTGGCTAAGGTTTTTGCGGTAAAGGAGAGGCCTTTTTTTGACCCTTTGATTGTGCATATAGCAGAAATTGAAGAAATTGAACTCTTGGCAACAGAAATTCCAAAAAATGCCAAATTGCTGGCAGAAAGATTTTGGCCCGGTCCCTTAACGCTGGTGCTGCCCAAAAAAGAAAACGTCCCTAATTTAACCACCGGAGGGCTCCCAACGGTTGCCGTTAGAATGCCCAAAAATCAGATTGCGAGAGATATAATAAAACTCTCCGGATTTCCGCTTGCCGCTCCAAGCGCGAATAAGTTCCAGCACCTAAGCCCAACCAGCCCAGAACACGTTCTGGAGCAGCTCAGCGGCAAAATAGACGGCATAGTGGATGGGAGAGTTTGCGAAATAGGCGTTGAAAGCACCGTTGTAGGTTTTGAAAACGATATGCCGGTGATTTACAGACCTGGGGCGGTTACAAAGGAAATGATAGCGGAGAGCTTAGGGAAAATCTTAGACCCTAAATCAAATGCCATTCTTTCCCCCGGAATGCTCGAAAAGCATTATAGCCCTAATACGCTGCTAAGTTTGGGGTTGCCTAGCGAGGTGCCGCCTAATTGTGGGTTGCTCGCTTTTGGGGAGTTGCCGGAAAATGCTTCGCTTTTTGCAAAAGCGTTGAATTTGTCGGCAAAGGGAGACTCAACGGAAGCCGCTGCGAATTTATATGGAATGCTGCACGAATTGGATTCCTGCGGGTTGAGCAAGATTTATGCGGTGTTGCTGCCGCCTGTTGGCATTGGGGTGGCTATTAATGATAGGCTGGGGAAGGCGGCTGGCGTGCGCTACCCCCCATGACACTGCTTATACTTCTTTCCGCTGCCGCAAGGGCAGGGATCGTTTCTGCCTACTTTTGCCACTTGGTTTACAACAGGGGCAGCTTTGGCGGCTGGTTTTTGCTGAGGTTTTGCACCCTGTGAAGCGACCCCGCTTGGTGGGGCTGCGCCTCTGTTTTCAAAGGTCATAGTTGGTTTTTGCGGGGTTGGCATGGCGGCTAGGGGAACGCGCTGACCGTTTATTTCAACACGCACATTCAAGATTCTCGATACTGTGTTGGTGGCAATGGTTTCCAAACATTCCTGGAACATTTTAAAGCCTTCGGCTTTATACACAATAAGAGGGTCTTTTTGAGCATAGCCGTGGAAACGGGTTGCATCGCGCAAATGATCCATTCCGTAGAGATGCTCTTTCCATTGGGTGTCTATCGCGCCCAAAAGCATAACACGCTCAAAATGGGAAAAGTCCGCTTCGGGAACCATCATTTTTAGTTTTTCATAACGCTCTTGGTAAAGTTTAATAACATCGTCTAAAACCTGCTCTGCTGTCATGCCTGTTAATTTTTCGGGTTCTGGCTTGTATTCAATGCCCATGCTCATTTTCAAGTCGTTTTCCAAGCCTTCCATGTCCCAGGTTTCGGGATAGGAATTGGGAATTACGTATTTGCTAACCTTGATATCTGCGGAATCTTCTATGCGGTTTGAAATTTCGGTTTTAATATCCTCGCCCATCAAAATGCTGCGGCGCAAGGAGTAAATAACCCTTCTCTGCTCGTTCATAACATTATCATAATCCAACAAATGTTTGCGGGCATCGAAGTTTTGCCCCTCAATTCTGCGTTGCGCATTGCGAACGCTCTTGGTTACCCACGGATGTTCAATAACATCATCATCTTTGAAACCGAACCTGTCCATTATTTTCTTAACGTTTTCGCCACCGAAAATTCTCATCAAATCATCGTCTAGGGATAAATAATATTGCGAAGAACCTGGGTCTCCCTGCCTGCCAGAACGACCTCTCAACTGATTGTCTATGCGGCGGCTCTCGTGCCTTTCCGTGCCAAGAACGTGCAAACCGCCAAGCTCAACAACACCAGGACCAAGCGCAATATCTGTTCCTCGGCCTGCCATGTTGGTGGCAACAGTCACTTTTCCCTTGTGCCCTGCATACTGAATAATTTCCGCTTCTCGTCCGTGATTTTTTGCATTCAAAACATCGTGGGGAATGTTAGCTATGCGAAGCATCTTTGAGAGTTTTTCCGATTTTTCCACCGATATTGTTCCAACGAGAATGGGTTGGCCTTTTGTGTGCCTCTCTGTTATATCTGCGATTATCGCTTTCCATTTTGCATCTGCGGTTTTGTAAATCTGGTCTTGCATATCGTTTCTAACGCAAGGTTTATGCGTGGGTATAACCCAAGTTGGCATATTGTAGATTTTCAAAAATTCCGTTGCTTCGGTTTCTGCCGTGCCTGTCATGCCAGAGAGTTTTTTGTACATGCGGAAAAGATTTTGGAAGGTTATGGTTGCAAGGGTTTGGTTTTCCCTGCGAATTTGCACGTTCTCTTTTGCTTCAATGGATTGATGAATGCCCTCCGAATAGCGGCGACCTTCCATCAAGCGACCTGTGTTTTCATCTACTATTACAATCTCTCCCTCTCTAACAATATAATCCACATCCTTTACAAAAACATTGTGAGCCTTTACTGCCTGCAAAATATAATGCACCCAGTCTGAATGCTCGCCATAAAGCCCTTTTATGCCCATTATGGATTCAATGTGGTTTACGCCCTTTTCGGTTAGTTGCACATTCTTGTATTTTTCGTCTATGGTGTAGTCTTCGTCTCTTTTGAGGCGGAGAACCAAGTCGTTTGCCTTGCGGTATTTGTCGGTTGCATCTTCGGCTGCACCGGAGATTATAAGCGGTGTGCGGGCTTCGTCTATCAATATGGAATCAACTTCATCAACTATGCAAAAATTCAAAACTCTTTGCACAAGGTCTTCTTTTTGCACTGCCATATTGTCGCGCAAATAGTCAAAGCCAAATTCGTTGTTTGTTCCATAAATAACATCGGAGTTATAGCTCTCCCTGCGCTGGTCATTGTCCAAGCCGTGAATGATTAGCCCAACTTTCAACCCCAAAAATTTATAAACCCTTCCCATGTTTTTGGCATCTCGCCCAGCCAAATAATCGTTTACGGTTACTATGTGAACTCCATCGCCAGAGAGTGCATTTAAATAAACGGGGCAGGCTGCGGCAAGGGTTTTTCCTTCGCCTGTTGCCATTTCGGCTATTGCGCCCTCGTGCAAAATCAAGCCGCCTATTATCTGCACAGGGAAAGGCATCATTCTAAAAGGCTTAACGGATTCGGGGTACATTTCCCTAATTTCTGCGTAAAACTCCGCCGAGAGGTGAACTTCCCATTCAAAGGTTCCGTTTGCGAGTAGTTCTTTTGCAGCCTCTGCCTCTCTTTGCCGTGGTTCAGATAGTTTTGAAAAATCAAATTCATATTGAGGGTCAAAAACATTGAAAATGCCGAGCCTCCTATCGCAAGCCTCTTGGCAAGCGGCAAAAGCGTCCACCTTAATATCTTCAAGCGTTTGCCCGTTTTTTAGCTTTTCCCTAAATTCCTCGCTTTTTGCGGCTAAATCAGAATCGTTTAATTTTTGGCATTCCAAATGTTTTGCGGTAATTGCATCTAAAGCAGGCTGCAAGCGTTTCACCTTGCGGGCGTGTGGCGTGCCAAACATTTTGTAAAGCATTTTGTCTAGTATGCTCATAACCTACTTTCTCCCAAACCTGCGACTCTTTTTCTCATGCCTTTCGTGCTTTTCACGCTTATCCCAAGGTGAAGCAGAACCGCTGGATTTTATAATCTCAAAATCATTCTCGCCTTTTAACGGATTAACCTTAATCAATTTCACCGTAACTTTATCGCCTTTTTTAAATCTCTTTCCAGTGCGTTTGCCAATCAAAGTTTTTTTTACATCGTCATATACATAAAAATCGCCGGGGACATCGCGCAAATGCACCAAGCCGTCTGCCTGCGCAACAGTCTGGGTTGAGACGGAAATGAAGACTCCAAATTCCTCTATGCCTTGAATTTCTGCCTTGAATGTTTGACCTATTTCGTTTTTCAAAAGATAGCTTGCGCAAAATTTAAGTGCCTTTCGTTCTATTTTTTGATTTTTAATTTCGGCTTCGTTTATAATTGTACAGAGGTCGTTTATTTTGCCTCTTTTGCCAGTCAATTCTCTGTGGCACCACAAATCCGCATAGCGGCGAATGGGCGAAGTGAAATGTGCATAGTCTTTCCAGTGCAGGGCAAAATGACCTGTGCATCTATCCGAATAGCAGGCTTTTTGCATACTGCGCAGAATTCTGTTTGTTAAGGAAGGCTCTTTTTTTGCTTTTTTAACCAAATGAGAATACAATTCAAAAATTTGCCTCTCTTGGCTGTTGTTGCCCGTGTAGTTTTTTAAGAGTTTGTGCGGATCAATAGGGGAGTCAAAAAACAAGTTCGGCTCGGTTCGCATCAGCTCCGCCAAATCTGCGGGGTCTGGGGCTTCGTGAACGCGGTAAACTCCGTTCAGTTTTCTCTTTTGAAGTTCCAATGCGCAACATTTGTTTGCGGCAAGCATACATTCTTCTATCCAGGAATTGCTAATTCCAGTTTCTCTGGGAACTATGCACAGCGGCACGCCTTTTTTGCTGAACTCACATTTAAATTCGGTGCTATCCATTTCCAGCATTCCGTTTTCGCCACGCAGTTTTTTCATATTCCCAGCAACACGGGCAAGCAAGCAAATTTCTTTGTCTTTTTTATCGTAGAGTTCTTTTGCCTGCTCGTAAGTTATGGAGCGGCTAACTTTTATAATGCCTTTTGCAAAGCGGTATTTATGCATTTTGCCTTTTTTGTCTAAGGTGATTATGCAACTGAAAGAAAATCGGTTTTCGTTTTCTTGCAATGAACATAAATCCCCAGAGAGAATGTCTGGGAGCATTGGAACGGCTGTCCAGGGCAGGTATTGAGTATATCCGCGTTTTTTGGCTTCTATGTCTAGAGCAGAGCCAGGTTTCACAAAATGGCTTACATCTGCTATATGCACACCCAGAATATAACCGTTGCTCGTTTCTTCCACGCTTATCGCATCATCGTGGTCGCGGGCACCCGGAGGGTCTATACATATAATGTGCAAGTGGCGAAAATTTTCTCGATTCTTGTCTTTGGTGAAAATTTCTTTTGAAAATTTTTGTGTTTCCTCAAAAACTTCTTTTGGAAATTCCTTTTCCAGTTCTGCGTTTCGCATGAACTCGGCTTTCAAGGTTTCAAAACTATCTGCGGCGCGCACTTGTCCCCCAGTTGCCAACACCCGTTAAGTTCAGTTCAAAACCAAAAAACAATTCATTCCAGTAAGGTTCCTCTGCCTGCCTGTAGCCTCCAAAAAAAGACAATCCAACAAGGGTTCCCCTGCGCCCAATCCACATATCGGATAGCAAAGATGCTCCATATTCATATACGTTTTTCAAGTATTTTTCAGCATACCAAACATTTGCCCCAAAATTATTTCTCTTTAAGAATGGGCTGTAATGAAGACCTGTGCCTGTGAGTTTGTATTCTGCAAGCCAAGAGAAAGCGGGATTTTGCTGCTCATATACAAGGCTCAAATTTTGTTTTTCCCAAAAACGATAATGAATGCCACTTGCAAAATGCTTGGGAAGCTTGAATTCTTCAGTTCTTTTGTTAGTTTGCAAAGTGTCTGTGTAGCCGAATTGAATGTTTTCTTTTATGTTTTTTTCCATTTCAACAGAGGGAAAATATGATGCAAAGTAATCTATGGATTTTTTGTGGTAGTGTATGCTATAGCCGAAATTTCTCCACCAATTATCATCGGAACTAAATGTGCCAGTCTCCTTTTCTGTTATCAGAACATTATTTGCCATCCAAGAATCTTCGCCCCAGTCATTGCTTTTGCCGCGGGTTAGGGTGGAATAGGAATTGCCAAAGAAAATTCTGTAAGAGGTTCCAAGAGCAAAATCGCTGAGAAAGAAAGGGAGCCTAATGGAGTAGCTCGGCGTGAGTTCATAAAGGCCAACTCTGGATATAAGGGAAATATTTGAAGTTGCATCTGTAAGTTCAAGGCGATTGCTTGCGAAATATGTTTGGTTTAAGCCAATGCCAAAAGCTCCCCAAAAACCAAATGGCAAAACCATAGACATAGATGGTGCCGTAAAAGAATTCAAGGACATGGAATTTTTATCGCTTTGAGCATTTGCGTGTTCATACTGAATTGTAGCCCCGAATTTGGTTCTGTTCTCAAAAGCATTAACGGCAGGATTTAGCGGCGCAAACCCGCTTCTAACAGTGGCAGCGTTTTTTGGAGCTTGGCTCATGCCAAGAGAATCTGCCCCTATTAAAGAAGCCGCTGAGCTTACGCAAACCGATATTAGTATTGCAAAAAATGTATGTTTAGTGAAATGCACGGGGTTAATGTAGAAAATTGAATCATTGTTGTTATCCATGTGTATAAATATAGTAATAGATAAAATGATAAGATTAACTCCCCTAATCTTATCAAAAAATGATAAGATTTCTATATTACACAAATGCCCAAATACATTCACGAACATAAAGGCTATCCAAAATTCACTTGGGATAAAGATGCCCTATTGAACCTTTTGACCCGTGTTTCTGTGTTGCAAGGCAAGATTCTCGGCAAAATGCAGCAATTCGGCTTTGGTGTGCAGCAAGAAGCTATGTTGAATGCTTTGACCGAGGAAATTACAAAATCCAGCGAAATAGAGGGAGAAATACTTAATAGCGAACAAGTGCGTTCTTCGCTTGCAAAGAGGCTTAACATACATCTAGAAAAAGAAACAAGGACTTCGCACCATATAGACGGCATAGTGGAAGCCGTGATGGATGCTGTTCGCAATTACAAGGAATCCTTGGACGAGGAACGCCTATTTAGCTGGCATGGAGTGCTTTTTCCAACGGGGCGTAGCGGCTTGCATAAAATTCGTGTGGCGGAGTTTCGCGACTCGGAAATAAGCGTAATATCCAGCAAAGAGTATAAGGAAGTGGTTCATTACAAAGCTCCTTTGCCCGAAAAAGCTCAGGGGCAAATGAAAGAGTTTTTGCTTTGGCTAAATGCCGAGGGCAATGAAAATCCCTTGCTTAAAGCAGCCATAGCGCATTTGTGGTTTGTGATAATACACCCTTTTGACGATGGCAATGGGCGTTTAACTCGTATTATAACAGAAATGATGCTCTCGCGTTCAGAGGGCACAAGTTTGCGATTTTATTCTATGTCTGCGCAAATTCAAAAAGAAAAAAAAGAATATTACAGAGTGCTGGAATTAACCACTGCTGGCGAGCTTGATATAACAAGGTGGCTAATATGGTTTTTGGAATGTTTGGAGCGAGCAATAGAAGCCAGCGAAGAAATAATTGGCAAAGTTTTGCTCAAAGCTACATTTTGGCAAAAGAATTCGGCGGAGATACCGAATAAAACGCAGCGAGAGATAATCAATCGTTTGTTTGACGGCTTCACGGGAAATTTGACTTCTGGGAAAGTCCAAAAAATATTCAAAATTTCACAGCCAACAGCTATAAGAATGTTAAACGATTTGGTTGAAAAAGGCTTTTTGGAAGTGCGTGGCGCAGGCAGAAGCACTCATTATTTTCTATCTTATACCCATAGCTATGAATTACGGTTATTCAAATAAGTTCAGAAATGTGCTAGCAACGGCTCGAAAAGAGGCTTTGGCAACCGGAAGCGATTATGTTGGCTCCGAGCATTTGCTCATGGCTATGCTCAGGGAAGGCGATGGGGTTGCGGTGGAGGCTCTTAAAAACATATCTGTGGATTTGGCGGCTTTGCACAGCAGAATAGCCAAGTCAATAACCGCAAACAGCAATGAAGTTTTGCAGCAAACCGCAAAGGGCACCGAACAGGAAGTTGGGCTTCATTTTAGCCCTCAGGCAAAAACTCTTTTGGAAAATACGCTTTTGGAAGCTAAGGCAATGGGCAGCCGCCAAGTTGGCACAGAGCATTTATTGCTCGCGGTCTTAAACCCAAAAAACGACCCTTTCCCCAAAGATATATTGAATGCGATGGGCATAAACTACGACAAAATTCGCCAAGAAGTCCAAGACATAATAGAGGCAGATTCCGATTCTCCAGAGGCTTCTGGAAATTTTGGCTCGCCCCAAGGCAAACAAAAATCCAAAACGCCAATGCTGGATATGTGCAGCATAGACTTAACAGAAATGGCAAGGCAAGGCAAACTAGACCCGATAATAGGCAGGCAAAAAGAGGTGGAGAGGCTAGTTCAAATTCTCTCTCGCAAAAAGAAAAACAATCCAGTTTTAGTAGGGGAGCCCGGAGTCGGGAAAACAGCCGTCATAGAAGGCTTAGCACAGAAAATAGCGGCAAAAGAAGTTCCAGATAACTTGGCAGATAAAAGAGTTGTGTCTTTTGACATGACCAGCCTTGTCGCTGGCACAAAATATAGAGGCCAGTTTGAAGAGAGAATCATCACGCTTTTAAGCGAACTCCGCAAAAACAAAAATATAATAGTGTTCATGGACGAATTGCACACAATAATAGGAGCAGGCGGCGGAGAAGGCGGCTTGGATGCCTCCAATGTTGTGAAACCAGCCTTGTCTCGCGGAGAAATTCAGTGCATAGGTGCAACCACCTACAAAGAATTTCGCAGATATGTGGAAAGAGATGCCGCTTTGGAACGTCGCTTTCAAAGCATGTCAATAGAGCCGCCAACCGTGGCAGACACAATTGAAATTTTACGCGGACTTGCTCCAAAATACGAAGCCCACCACAAAGTGATTTACGATGCGGATTCATTGAAAGCAGCGGCAAACCTCTCTGAGCGTTATTTGAGCGAACGCCATTTGCCAGACAAAGCCATAGACATAATGGACGAAGCAGGCGCGCAAACCCGCATTGCAAATTTAACTCCGCCAGCAGAGCTTTTGGAAAAAGAACGCGAGTTAAAAACCATTTCCGCCGAAAAGAACAAAGCTGTTGTGGAACAAGACTATGTTAGAGCGGCAACTTTAAGAGATAGGGAAAAATCCCTTCACGAAGAACTTGAAAAAATAAAGCAAATATGGACTGCCTCCAAAAAGCAAGAGCCTGTGGTGGTGGATAGCGATAGGGTTCGCGAAGTTATAAGCAAAATCACAGGTATTCCAGTTAGTCGCATAGACGAAAACGAGAGCAGAAAACTTTTGAATTTGGAAATTGAATTAAAAGAGAGAATCGTTGGGCAAGACGAAGCCGTTGTTGCACTTTCAAAAGCAATTCGCAGAACACGTGCAGGGCTGAGGAGTGTAAAACGTCCATCTTCATTTTTGTTCTTGGGTCCAACAGGCGTAGGCAAAACCGAGCTTGCAAAGGCTTTGAGCGTTCAGCTTTTTGGCACAGAAGAGGCACTTTTAAGGGTTGATATGAGCGAGTATATGGAAAAATACTCCGTTAGCCGTTTTGTAGGTTCGCCCCCAGGTTATGTCGGTTACGAAGACGGTGGGCAGCTTGTTGAAAAAATTCGCCGCAAACCGCATTGCGTTTTGCTTTTAGACGAAATTGAAAAAGCACACCCCGATGTTCTAAACATTCTTTTGCAAATTTTAGACGATGGCAGATTAACAGACTCCGCTGGTCGCACCGTGAATTTCAGAGATTGCATCATAGTTATGACTTCCAATGCAGGTACAAGGGAAATCACGCACAAAGGCGGAATGGGCTTTGCGCTCAAAGCGGAGGCAGCCGATGACGAACACATTTCCTCCTCTGTAAAAGATGCCTCCAAACGTGTTTTCACACCAGAATTTTTAAACCGTATAGACGAGCAAATAGTATTCCGTTGCCTAAGCAAAGAAACCTTGCTTTCCATTGTGGATATTCAATTAAAAGATTTGCAAAAAGGTTTATCAGAAAAGAAAATAACCTTGGAACTAGACAAAGCCGCAAAAGAATTCATAGTAAACGACGGCTACGATTCCTCCCTCGGAGCGCGCCCCTTGCGCCGCAGCATCCAGCGCTTAATTGAAGACGAGCTTGCCGACCGCTTTTTGCGCGGTGAGGCAAGCGAGAACTCGGTTATAAATGTGGGGGTGGAGGGGGAGAAGCTTTGTTATATCAGTGGAGTTTCATAGCATCGGTTCCCTTGGAATTTTAACTATAAACTGTTCACCGCTTTCGTCATTGATAAGTTCAATGTTTGGTTGTTCATTTATTGCCCTAACTATTCCCGAACCAAGCCCTCTGTATTTTATCAGCTTAGAAGCATAGCTTGCCAATAAATTATTTCTAACTACTGCTGTTCCGAGTTTAATGTTCTCAACAGTCAAGCTATTTGGCAAGCAACCTGGGCTTATAATTTCAACCCTATTATCAAAAATCATTAGGCGAATAGGCGAATTTCTAGTATAATCACGATGAATTAACGCATTTTGTACCAATTCTTCCAATGCAATTTCGGATATTTCTAGGATGCCTACGGAGTTGAAATTTTGTTCTCTCTGCTCATGCCTTAAATTCATTTTGAGAAATGATATACTTTCTTTAAATATTTCTGGTATCGTGCCAGTCATATCACGGCTATCTCTGTAATTCAAGCCTCCAATGCTATTGCCATAAAATGAAACTGCCTTAACGCAAAAAGCAGGTTTATATTTTTGCGGTTCATTTGAAAAGAAAAGCAAGCCACCTAGCGTTAAATTATTTTTTTTGATAATATGTAAATTTTGGTACAACACATTATCAGAAATTTTCATATATTCATCGGGATTTTTAGTAACTCGTTTTATGTAATCTTCTACTTTTTTTCTGTCTATGTCTTCAATGTTTGTATCAGTTACAACCATTTCATCTACAAAAACCTTTCCGCTTTGCTGGAACAATCTCATTATTTGGTCATTGTCCGTTAGCTTTCTTTTATCTGTGCCTTGTTTAATCCAAATGGTTCCATTTTTGTCTTTGTAAGGTTTGGCTATGCCTTCATCTATGGAAACAAGCAATATATGTTTTTGTTCAGCATCGATTTCAATGGAAACAATTTCTGTAAATAAATATATTTGTGGTTTTATCAAGTCATTGGCGACAGTTGATATTTTGTTATTTGTACTTTGCAAATTCGCATAATCCAAGCCAATAATACTACCCGTTTTATCTTCTATGCCAAAAATAATCATACCGCCTTTGGCGTTAGCCATCGCTATCATTTCGGCAGCAATTTTATCTTGATTATCAAATTCTCGTTTGAATTGTACACTACTGGTCTCGCCGCATCTGATAATTTCCAATAATTCCATTTCTTCCATACTATTCTCCGTTTTAATTTATCTCCACAAGCTTCCCCTTTAAAACCAACCGCCCACCCGCCTTTATCGAAATATTCCCCGGTGCCTCTATCTTCAAACTTTTGGTGGAATTGTTCATAGTTATTTTCACCCCCCCAGCTTGGAGAACGCTTTGGCTTTTTCCATTTAAAAGCAATTTTTTCTTTGCATTTATAGAGACATTTTTGGCTGCGCCCATATTTATGCTTTCGCCAGAGTCGCCAAGACCGAGCCTTGTTTTGTCGGTTTTCATAGAAATTGCTTTTTTAGCGTTCATTTCCAATTTTCCTGCTGCCTCGTCCATGCAAAGTTTTGTTCCCATTTGAGTTTTGAGAGTGCTTTTCTTTTTTCCTTCCAAAGTAAGTTCATTGCCGGCGTTTACGGAAATATTCCTCGGTGCTTCAATGTCTAAACCTGCTGTTGCATCGTTGAATGTGAATTTTATTCCGCTGTGGGTTTTGAGAATGTTTTGAAAGGAATTTGCACCGATAACCGGACCTTTGAATGCTCCGCTTGGTATTGCACCCAACGCAATTGGCTTGTCTATATCGCCGTTTTCAAATGCTATTAATATGGGAACGTCTTTGCGAAGCGGGAAATGAATGCCGCAGTTAGTTCCGGCAAAACTCTGCGCCAAATGCACGGGAATGCTGCTTGTCATTCCTACGTTTTTCTCGTCAAAGGGCATACGGACAATGTAGCGACCTTGCGTGTCTATTGAGGCATAAGAACCTATAAAACCTTCGGTTTTGGCAACTATAATGCCGGGGACTTGCGGTTTTTCTTTGCTGCGGGGTATTGATTTAAGCATTCGTTTTGAGAAGGCGGCGACTTGGCAGGTGTAGCCATCAATTTTGTCTTTTATCCCAAAAGCGGCTTCTTGGCTACCTTGGTGATATGCGGAGCAAACTATGAATACTTCATTAAAAGCGGTGAATGCCGTGCCCGGTCTCATAGGGGTGTGTCCGTATCCAAAAAAGAAATTTCCACTGTCTGTCATTTCCAAACGGCATTTTGCTAGGTTTATTGCAGAACCGTTAAACTCTCCGGTGTCGCTTATGAACAGCTCGCTTCTGTTTTCGGAATGTTTTACATATTCAATTATGTTGAACTCTTCCAAAAGTCTTTGCAAAAAATTTAAATCGGTTTCATTGTATTGAATTTTAAAATTCACTTCATAAAAAGAATTTAAGTTGCATTTAAGGTTCGGAACACCAATTGCACGTACAATACTTTCAACATCGCTTTCGCAATAAACCGTGTATTTTTTTTCCTTGTCCAACTTGTGTCTAATGGTTTTCACTTCAATGTTTGCCCTTGAAACCGCTCCAGCTTGCTCCACTGAGCAACTTGTAACCTGTCCGTTGAAAAATTCTTTTTTGCCGTTAAATTCAAAAGAAAAATTCGCCTCTTTGCCGATTATGGATTGCGAGAGTGCTTTAGAAGATGCCATAAAACCGATGGAAAGGGTATCGTCTCCCGAAATTCCTTCAAGGATATTGAAAGAAAGCACCGAGGGTTTTTCGCTTATGCCGTATATGCGTAAATTGAAAAGTGAGGTATTCATTATACCAACTCAGCCTCTTTGCCAAACAGTTCCTTCCAAGGAAGCCCCCATTTGCCTATTTCTGCCATAAAGGGGTCGGGGTCTAGTTGTTCCATATTGAACACACCTTTGCCGCTCCATTTGCCCGTGAGCATAAGGGCTGCGCCCAGCATTGCGGGAACGCCTGTTGTGTAGGCTATTGCTTGCCCCTGAACCTCTTTGAAACATTCTGCGTGGTCGCAAACATTGTAAACAAAATAGTTTTGCTGGTTCCCATTTTTTTGCCCAGTTATTTGGCAGCCTATGCAGGTTTTGCCTGAATAATTTTCTCCAAGTGTTGAGGGTTCGGGGAGCAGTGCCTTTAAAAATTCCAGCGGGATTATATCTATGCCCTTGAATTTCACAGGGTCTATGCGGGTCATTCCAACATTTTTTAAAACAGTCAAATGCTTTATGTATTCATCGCCGAATGTCATCCAGAATCTCGCTCTCTTTATTTCTGGAAAATGCTTCACAAGCGACTCCAACTCCTCGTGGAACAGCACATAAGAACCGCGAACTGCAACTTCTGGGTAGCTGATATCCTTGTGAATTGAAAGCGGAGGAATTTCTTTCCATTCTCCGTTTTCATAGTATCTACCGTTTTGAGTTATTTCCCTTATGTTTATCTCTGGATTGAAGTTCGTAGCGAATGCCTTTCCGTGGTTGCCGTTGTTGCAATCCACAATATCAAGGGTATCTATCTTGTCGAAGTGGTGTTTTTTTGCGTAAGCCGTATAGACGTTTGTAACGCCTGGGTCAAAACCAGAACCCAGCAATGCCATTATGCCTGCGTTTTTGAACCTTTCATTGTAAGCCCATTGCCAGGAATATTCAAAATGAGCAATGTCTTTGGGTTCGTAGTTTGCCGTGTCTAGGTAATCAACTCCGGTTTCAAGGCAAGCATCCATTATAGCCAAATCTTGGTAGGGGAGTGCTATATTCAAAACAATTTTTGGTTTGAAATCCTTTATTATGGCTGCAACCTCAGCGGATTTGTCTGCATCCACCTTTACCGTGCCAACGGGAATGTTTTTTATGCGGCTTGCTATTGTTTTGGCTTTGCTCTCCGTGCGTGTTGCTATCAGCAACTCCCCAAACACATCGCTGTTTTGCGCACATTTTTGAGCAACCACATTGGCAACCCCTCCCGCCCCAATTATTAAAACTTTATTTGGCATGGAAATAATATAGTAAGTTATCCACGACCTGCCCTCTCAACCAGCCTTCTACCCAAAATTCACATCCTCTCCTTCAGGAGCGGGGTAGGGTAGTTTAAAGTGTTCTATTTCCGCAAGTTTAAGCAAAGGTGCTTCTTTGTTTAAACTTTGCGCGGAAGAATGAGGTTCCAAGGAAAAATGCACTAGCATTTCTTTGATTTTCTTTTCGCTTTCTTTCTTTATAACAAAACCCCAGCCCGGGATTATTTCTTCCACGCAGGCTAAAAAGGGTTTATAGGCAGAGAGTTCCGTGAATTTGCTTGCATTTCTTATGCGCAAAATGTGCAAGGTGTCAATGGAAGAGTCGTTGTATATGTGGAGCCATTCGTTTAACGCACCAGCTACATTTGGCACAGCTTTGTTCCAATGCAAAAAATCTTGGACAAAGGAATTTGGAAGGTTTGAACGCAAACCGTCTAAAAAAGATTCCTTGGAAAGCACAAAGCGCAAAAGCTCTTCTTCATTTTTTGCCTGCGCAAAACAAGACATTTGAAAAATCCTGAATGCTCCGTTGTTCTGCGACAAAAGCCATTCAAAATTGGAACTGCTCGCCACAATCGGCTCGGATAAGGTTTCTTTTGGGGTTTTGGCAAATAAAATGCTTTCGCCGAATTCGGAAATGGAAAAGGCTAAAATATGCTTTTTCTTTGCCTGCATTTTGAGTATTCCAAGCATCCAAAGTTCCCTTAGCGGCATTGGCAAGTTTTGCCAGCTTACGGAGGTTTTGTTTTTTTGCAATCTGGAGCGTGTGTCGTGAGCCCAGAATAATTTAGCGGCATCTAAAGCGTTAAGGGGTTTTTGAAAAAATGCCAAAAGTTTTGGCAAATCGTTTTTATTGCGGAATCTCTCGTTTTTCCACCAAAAAAAGAATTCTGAAAAAAGCCTGAACCCGTTGTTTTGCAAAAATTCATAAGCAGGAGTGAGCAATTTTAAACTTCCGCTTTCGGCATCTTTTGAAATCCATTTTTCTGAAATTAAAAAAGCGAACAGCAGGCAAATACATTCTTCGGTCACCAAGTTATCTAAATTTTTATTGTGGCTGAAAATTGCTGCAATATGTTTTTTTGAAAAGTGACTTATGGAATAATCTTTATTGACGGAAATTTTGCCTAACTGTATTTTAGACATAATAAATAGCAAATATAATTCCACTTTTTTTTCGTTGGAAACCCAGGCTGCGGATTCAAGAGTCTCTTCGTTTTTAATTAAATGGTTTAAAATAAAAGTTTCAAAATCCGCAAAGCCGTAATATATATGGGAACCTTGGCATTTGGCGTGCCATATAAACATTTCGTTTGAGGTTTCGTTTAAAAATGCAAAAAGGGTTTTCTGGTCTGTGTCTAAATTGCGTTCCAATTCGTTGAAATGCAAACCTCTGCTTTGGCTTGCGTAAATTAAGCACAGAGCCATAACCTCTTGCTCGTTTCTTTTTTGCAGCCATTTTTGCAATCTATCTTCGCTTGCAATTTCGTGGCACAGTTCGTTATGTATTTTTGAATTTTGCACAAGCCCGCTTTTTTTTGTGAATTTTATGCGCAAGCGGCTCAAATAAGAACCCGGCGCATTTTTTATATGCTCTTGAATGGATTGCAGGCTTTTTAGCATGGGGGATATAATTTAGAAAATTTCTCAACCATGCTCTTTATTGTAGCCTCCTCCGACACATAAACTTCCATTCCGTACGCTCTTGCCGCTGCCGCTGTTTTCTCCCCGATGCACACAACTTTTATTTTGTGAAAGTCCACATTAGTGACGGTTTGGGCAAAGCCTTCCACAGCGGATGGGCTTGTGAAGGCGGCAAAATCAAAATCGTTAAGAGCGATTGAGTTTGGAGAAGAAGGGTCTTTGATTTTTTCGTAAATTGGAACATCGTCAAAGGCAATTCCCGCGTCGGCTAATATGCGTGTTAAGTTTTGGTCTCCGTTTTTTGCCCTTGCGATAAGCAACTTTGAGCCGTTTTTTACAAGACCTGTTAAACCACGTGCTAAAGCCGCTCCGTTGTATTCTGCGGGAACATAGTCCGCTTTAATTCCGCGCTTTTTCACTTCCTTTTCTGTTTCAATTCCAACACAAGCTATTTTTATGCCTCCTAATTCCCTTATGTCATTGAGACAATCAAAAAATATATTTACTCCTATGCCGCTTGTAAAAACGATCCACG
>Ga0268262_10001446_pt1 | contig 29441 bp, 24 predicted proteins | sample TergutNc150P3_FD_190354 | JGI IMG/M metagenome (GOLD analysis project Ga0268262, IMG submission 190354) | Nasutitermes corniger P3 segment gut microbial community from laboratory colony in Florida, USA - Nc150 P3 (SPAdes) (version 2) | ecosystem: Host-associated > Arthropoda: Insects >... | reverse complement strand
TAAACACACAAAAAACGAGAGATAACATATAAAAACCAATCGCAATGAAACATAACAAATAACATGCAACAAAAAACAACGCATAAATTTCAGCCTTGTATACTATAATTTTGGCGAGAATTCAGGTGGTAACAGTCAAAAACTGATTGACGCATGCATGAAAAAACCTACGGCACAATTTTGCAGGGTGTAGCCCTACTCTTCGGTTCTTTTCCAACGTGTAAGATACACGTCAAAGAGATGAATGGGAACCTAAACCACACCAAGTGTCAGTAAATTTAAACGGGGATTACCTAAACCAGAACGCCAAACGGTTATGCGAAATTCCCAAAAGGGGAGATAAATTTCAAGCCCTAAAAAAGCAAGAAAGATGACGCAGAAAAAACCTTCTGGTATGGTAACGGAGCCGTCGCAGTAGTCTGAGAACCCTGAACTGACAGGGAATGCCGTAAAACCGGATGCAGCAATACTGTTCACAAGTGGCGAAGGACGGCAGGTTATTCGATTGATGAAAAAATGAGGTATGCGAAATGCAAAAAGCCGAAATGAAATTATCAATACTAACGCAAATGCTTTAGGAATAGCTGGCGAGCCCTCTGCTTGGAAACTTGCACGGAGGGTTCTGAGGGAGGAGTTCAGAAACCTATCATCGAAAGATGACAAGGCGCTGGGCATTCTACCCTACAAATTGGCTCGTCATTAAACCCGCCATTCAACACGCCGTGACTACGTCGTTATGCCACTAAGTGCGAAACTCGTGAAAAACAAAAAGAAAGTAAAACAGCAAAGAGGCTACGCCATTACGTTTTGTTATTTATGTTGCTGTAATCTGTTATAAGTACATTTATGCAACTTATAACTGCATTTAGACTAGCTTTAACTATGTCCTCATGTACGCCTAGAGCGGTAACAATTCTAGAGCCTTTTCGCATATTTACAACTACTTCAACTACAGCATCAGTTCCACCAGTGATTGCTTTAACATTATACTGATCCAATTCAATAGCTTCAGTCTCTTTTATAGCATCTTTCACCGCGTTTATAGCTGCATCAACAGGACCAACACCTTCAGCAGTACCGCAAACAGTTTTACTGGTTACACATAAACGAACAGTTGCACGAGCAGGTGTTTTATCGCCACCAGAAAAAGACATCTCCAAAAGCTCAATAGGCTTAACACCGCCAAGACCCATAACATCTTCAGCTATAGCTAATACATCAGCATCCATAACGTTTTTACCCTTATCACCAAAGTCCTTTATACGCTGAAAAATTTCCTGAAACTGCTCCTCAGTAGGTTTTATACCCATACTATCAAGATCAGCCTTTATAGCATGCGAACCCGAATGCTTACCCGACGCAATATGACGAACACGACCCACCAAAGCCGGCGAGAAGGGTTCATACGTTGCAGAGTTAGCAAGCACACCCTGAGTATGTATACCAGACTCATGCGTAAACGCATTCTCACCAACAACCGCCTTATTAAGCTGCGGATAAACACCCGTTAAACGCGAAACCAATTGAGAAGTACTATAAAGAAGCTCAGTTTTAATAGACAAACGCTTCCGATAAAGCTCATGAAGAGTTACTACAATCTCTTCAATAGCCGCATTACCCGCACGCTCACCTAAACCATTAATCGTCCCATGAGCCATTTGAGCACCAGCACCAAGACCAGCTATAGTATTAGCAACAGCCATACCGAAGTCATTATGACAATGCACACCAACAGGCACGTTAATTTCCGCAGTTAACCGTGTAAAAAAATCATAAGAACTATCAGGAGACAAAATACCCACAGTATCACAAGGAGTTACACGATCCACACCACAGGCCGCAGCAGTCTGGAAAACCTTGAGCAGATAATCAAAATTGGAACGCGTAGCATCCTCAGCGAGCAAATCAACTTTTAAGCCATGCGCTTTAGCATAAGTTACGCATTCCTCAGTAAGTTCTAAAATTTGGCTACGTGTTTTATGCAGTTTCTGCTCTATATGCAAATCAGAAGTAGGTATAATGATATTCATAGCTTGAACACCACTATTTATAGCTGCATCAATATCATTTTTTGTACATCTACCAGCACTTGCCACCTCAGCACGTAAACCCTGCTTAGCTATTAAACAGACAGCCTCAAATTCACCCTTAGAAACCGCGGCAAACCCCGCTTCAATTACATCTACTCCAAGTTCATCAAGCTGTTGAGCTATGCGTAATTTGTTCTCAGGCACAAGAGATATCCCTGGTGTTTGTTCACCATCACGCAGAGTAGTGTCTAAAAATTTTATACGATCTGGAAAGCGGTTAAATAAAGCAATACCCCATTTGAAGTCACTTCACAAATTTCAACGCAAACAGAGAATATAAAATTTATGCAAAAAAGTTTTGGACAAAACACCAACAACATAATGTAGAAAAGTTAGAAGATAACATAAGAAGAGAAATGGAAGAAGTAGTGTCAGCTTTCCCGAGTTCACGCGGCCGAAGACCGCACTACAGTTGGGAACGGAACACGGTTTAACTTCTGAGTTCGGAACGGGATCAGGTGGGACACGCGTCCTATGACCGACAACTACCCTTACCATTTCAACAGAACCTTATATATCTTTAGTACATAAGACACGAAAAATACACGTTTAAACAGCATCAACATTAAAATTTAACAAGCCCCTTCACAACTCATGATGCCCAATAACAAGTAAATATCATAGGCATAAGCAAACGCAAGGATTATAGAGAGGAAATAATGCTAAACACTAAATAGTTATATTAAACTGGACAATAAACTCTTTAGGACATACTGGCGTAAGGTAGTATCAAAAAATTGAAAAACAAGTAAAGCATTATTTAGAGTATAATAGAGGATGAATGTAAATGAGTAATGAAGTTGATATGGCAACTATCCAGTTAAATGGAGAAAAAATGAATTTTCTTTTAAGTAAAAAGGATTTCAAAACAGGCAGCCGTGGTTATCATGCCCAAGGCAAAATGATGTCAGGTGGCAAAAACTATCAAGTAAACATACTTGTTGTTGAAATTGGCTCCAAGCCTAAAGAAGAGAAAAAGTAAAATCTACTCTTCTATTTTTGCGTAACCATTTTGTAAAAAGTTATAATTAACAGTTTAATTATACATCATTTAATGCTTCTTGGTAGACTTGTATAACTTCTTTTACGACTATGCTCCAGTCATAGTGTTTGGTAACGGTTTTACGGGCGTTTGTACCTATTTCAGCGGCTTCTGTTGGATGTTGGAGTAGATATAGTATGGCGTCAGCGAATTGTTTAGAGTTGGAGGGTTGGACTAGTAGACCATTTTTGCCTGTTTCTATGGTTTCGGCGATTCCGCCTACGGTTGTTGTTACTACTGGTAGTCCGGTTGCGAGAGCTTCGAGTATGGCAAATGGGTGGTGTTCGTAGAATGTTGAGAAGGCAAAGATGTCGGCGGCTTGGTAGAGTTTGGGTAGTTTTTGGTCGGGGTAGTAGCCGGTGAATAGTATGTTTTTTTCTACTGCTAGGTGTTTTGCGTGTGTGTGGAGTTTTGTCATTTCGTTGCTTTGGCCTTTGCCGCTGATGACGAGTTTGGTGTTTGGGAATTGTTTAATTACTGTTGATAGGGTGTCTATTAGGGTGAAGAGGCCTTTTCGGGCGTATAGTCGGCCTACGGAGAGGATTATGTGGTCGTTTGGGTTTAGGCCGAGTTCGGTTTTTATTTTTTGTTTGTCTTTGGCGGGTTGGAATTTGTTTGTGTCGACGCCGTTGTGGATGACGTGTATGCGGTTTTCGGGTATGTTGTAGTATTTTTTTAGTTCTTGTCTTGTAAAGTCGCTAACTGCGATTATGCGGTTGGCGCGTTTTATCATTGCGATTTCGAAGAATTGTAGGAATCTGTTGAAGCTTACGAGGAATTTTTCGTTTGCATTTAATCGGCTATATGGTTCTCTGTTTATGGCTTCTGCTTCGCCTTTCCATGTGGAGTGAACGGTGCAGACTATGGTTTTTCCAAAGTTTGGTGGTATGGCAAAGCTTGGTGTTAGGGGTAACTGTGGATGTATAATGTCAACATTTGCGTTGTTGTTTATGCTTTTGAGTTTTCGGTAGCTAGCTTCTGCGAACATGTATGATTTTATTATTGGGATTTTGGGAATTTTTTGGAAGTATACCCAGAGTTGATTGTTAACTTGCATATCAGTGGTCTGGTTTGAGCCTGTTACTATATGGGCGTTGTAGTTGTTTTTCATTAATTCTCTAGATAGATAATATATGTAAGCGCCTGTGCCGCCTGCAAGTGGCCAGTATTCGGGGGATATAAAACAAATGTTTCTATTTGCCATATCTACGTTTACCTCCAATGTATGCTATTGTTGTAATTATAGCTCCGGTGAACCATGCAAATGAGCGTATGTAGTAGAGTATAATTAGGCGCATTGCGGATTTGTCTTTAAATTCAATAGCGATTTTTGTTGCGGAATAGATATAGTAAGCAGTCATTGCTAAGAACAGGATGCCTGACAGGTACCATAGGAGACGGAGAGGGGGTATTATGCCTAACAGGAAGCTGGTCATTGTTACCAAGAGCCATATTGGTTGAATGTTCATGCCAACATCGGTAATTTCGTCACCCTGCGCTAATGTGCCATGTTTGAGGTATAGTCGTAGGGTGTTTTTGCCGTATTGTAACTGTTGGCGATAAAATTTTTGAGTAGACGACCTGTTAAAATGATAGCATACGGAAGAGGGTTCATAGGCTATTTTATAGCCTTTTAAGACTAATCTATAGCCAAATTCAGTATCATATTGACTTGGCATATCCTCTGCCCAGCCGCCGACTTCTTCAAGAACGGCCTTTTTTAGTAGTAAATTCATAGTAGCTATACGCTTAGTATACTTTCCAATACGGCGATAGCGTGTTTTAAGCTCATATCCTATGCTTCTTGCCCACGGATTATCCGTATTCCAGGTATCAATTGAACCGCTAACACCGCCAACACTAGAGTCAGCTATATGAGGAACTAGTTTTCTTAGCCAATCTGGTTCAACTTTAGCGTCAGAGTCTACAAAACCTAAAATTGGATAAAGCGCAAGTTTTTGTGCAAAATTATATGCCGCCGGACAATTCAAAACCGTTTGATATATCTTTACAGGATATTTTTTAGCAAGCTCTACAGTCTTATCTTTTGAGCCGCCATCCACTAGAATGATTTCCAAATTGTCTATGGGATAATTTTGTGACAATAACGCCTGTAGGCACTCCTCAATAGTTGCCTCATTATTCATGGTAGATACAATTATTGACACTTTAGGTAAAATGTCAGACAAGATTACACCCTCCTTACCCACGCTGAAATTATAGAGACAAATATTCTAAAACCATCATTTAAATAAACAACACCTGAGCTGCCATAAGTACGCTGCTTAAAACTTATCGGCACCTCAAGGACACGAAAACGACTCTTAGCAGTTTTCACCAACATTTCCGTCTCAATTTCATAACCACATGACTTCAAATGCTCAATAGCAAGAACATCACGCTTCATTGCACGAAAACCAGACTGAGAATCAGTAACATGAACACCTATAAACATTTGAATAATCAAATTAAAAAGCTTAACACCAAACATATTGAGCTCTTTAGCATCCACACTTTGCCTAGATAAATACCGCGAACCAATAACAAGATCCGCTTTATCAGTCAAAAGTGGACGTAACAACCGCGGCAACTCCTCAGGACGATGCGACCCATCTGAGTCAATAGTTACCACTATATCACCCCTAGCCTTAGCAAAACCTGCACGCAACCCCATACCTTTACCGCCATGCATAGTCAAACGATACAAACGCACAGGATACCGCTTAGCAACCATAAGAGAATTATCAAAAGAATGATCATCAACCACTATAATTTCATAATTTAAGCCTAACGACTTCATAACGGTCTGAACACGTTCAATTACAGACCCTATAGTCTTCACTTCATTATACATAGGAATTACTATAGAGACCAGCACTTGTTTTAAGTTCATTCTACTTATAACCCTAAATGGAAGAACTTATAAAGTTTAGCTACTCAACCATTATAATCAGCAATTATGGATAATTGATGAGAAACATGGAAACCCCAAAATTTACACCAATAGAAAGCGATAAAAAAACATGGTTTTCTATGTGGTTCTTAAGCGCAATAATTACTTTCGGACTAGCATTCTTCCCCATGTTTTACCGCCTAATTGAAAACAGAAACAAACACTTCAAAAAAGAACAAGAACTCGAAAAACAAGTCATAAATTATCTACAACACCAAAATAAAGCTGCACCAAAAACAAGCAAATACCCAAATAAAATGAACACAAAAATTTGGGCCGCCGCCATTATTTTAGTTATTCCAGTTTTCATAATTACATATTTACTCTCTAAAGATTTAGCTATGCATGAAGCGGAACAGGAAAAGTTTCTTGCTCAAGCCTTCCCAGAGCGCATATTTATGACACAAACGATACCCATAAAAGTGTATACGATAATTACCATAGTGACATTAGGCTTTGGAATAATTTACTGGCTATATAAAGTGGTTAATCAATATAACGCGCATTATAGAGCGCATCTACAAATAGAGAAAAAAATTGCAAGTTTAATGGAGGAGAAAAAAATTGACGAATAATAATGGTGAATGTAGAGAACGCAGATTTGTAAGCCATGGTGGAGATGTCTGGGGTTTTTGCAGAAAATACAATATCCCACTTACAGAAGCACTTGACTTTAGCGGTCCAATTAACCATTTAGGTCCCTCACAAAAAGCCATTGAAGCCGTAGAAAAGAACGCTAAACTGATAAAATTCTATCCTGACCCTAACCCTGTTGAATTATGCAAAAGTATTGCAGAATATGTTAATCAGCCAGATGTGAACGCAGATAACATTATTTTAGGTAATGGTTCAATTGAACTTATTTACATGATTACGGAAATTTTTTCAAAAACTAACTTTAAAGCTGTAGTGCCAGTGCCCTCCTTTACTGAATACGAAAAAGCAGCATTACGCTTAGGAGGACAAACCATCTATGTACAGTTACAACCTGATTTTAGTATGGAAAACGAAAAAATCAAAAAAGCCATAACACCCGACACCAAAATCGTTTCCATATGCAACCCGCATAGTCCATCGGGTAAATTGTACCTAAAAGATGAAGTTCTTGACTTGGTAGAGTATTGTCAGAAAAAAGACGTGATTTTTAGCATAGATGAAAACTATATTGAATTTACTGACAGAGAACAAACAGAGACATTAGCAGGCGAGGTAAACAAGTATGAAAACCTATTTGTTATCCGCTCAGTAACTAAATTTTATGGCATGCCAGGCATACGCTTTGGCTATGGTGTAGCTGCGAAAAGTTTAATCAGCAAACTCTTAGATGTGCGACAACCGTGGAGTATAAACAGTCTCGCAGGGTCTGTTACTTTAGCAGCTTTTAGTGATAAAGAGTTTATAGAAAACACTAAACGTACAATTGTACAAGAGCGCATCAGATTTGCAGAGCAACTTGGAGAAATCCCCGGTTTACAGGTTTTCCCTTCAGATACCAACTTTTTGCTCGTAAAAATAACCAATGGCAAAATCACTTCAACTAAAATTAAAGAAGAAACAGCAAAGTTAGGCATGCTAATCCGAGATTGCTGCACCTTTGTAGGGCTAGACAACACATACTTCCGCGTAACTGTCCGCTCAGATAAAGATAACCAAAAACTTGTTAACGCAATAAGAAAACTAATGACCACATAACAGAAAAAAAAACGGTTATAACTTTACTGATGGATATTTAGAGTCTAAAAAAGAGGCTGTTGACGTTTTAAGTCAACGATCTATGGATGCTTATTTGAGCATGTTTTTGGCTCGTGGGTTGCCCGCGAATTCCCATGCAATGTTACCTTTCCAGATGTCACCAAGTTTTGTGATCTTGATTTCTTTGTCATCAATTGTTAGTAAATTTTTTTCGACAAGTCGTTCAAGTTGTGGTCCAAAGACGTCTTCTGGATTTTTACCGAATCGCTCTTTGAATTCGAGTTTATCAACGGGTAATCGGAGATAGAGGCGTGTCATTACTTTTTGCATCATTTCTTCTGTTGTAGATTCACTAATTTTATTGATTGGCAATCTGCCCGCGTTTACAGCTTCCATGTATTGGTTAATATCTTCAATGTTAGAGTAAGAGAACGTTTCAAAGTAACCCATAAAGCAACCTGCGCCCGTGGTTAATTGAGCGGCAAAGGGCCAACCGTTAAGGCAGGATTCTTTGAAGTGCCAAGGTTCGCGAGAGAATCTATCATGTCCAACAGCTTTGTAACCTGCATCAGTTAACATTTGATATGCGGTTAGATACATTTGAGTCTCATATTCCACGTCACCTGGGGGAGGCATTTTACCTGCTTTTATTTGTGTATCTAAAATAGTGTCAGGTACAACTTCTAAGGCGTAAACGTCAACTTCAATATCTAACTCTATGCATTTCTTTAGCGTATTTACCCAGGACTCCATAGTTTGACCGGGTAGATTATAGAGTATATCTGCACAAACACACATACCTAGCTTACGTGCAAGCTTTATTGCATCTTCAACCTGCTCTGCGGGGTCGGGTAGACAGAAGGCTTTTCGCAGAGTGTTATCAAAAGTTTGAGCACCCATATCCATTTGGAAAGTCCCGTACTCTGCAAGTTTTACAATTTTATGGCGGTCAAAGCTTTTTGAGGAACCTGTAACTTTTATGAAATATTCATCAGTTACATTAAAGCGTTCCTTGCAGTATTCTATTAGATCAATCATTTGTTCAGCGGTCAAAATACTAGGTGTTCCGCCGCCAAGGACAATCTCATCGAAAACGCTTGTTTGCAAGTATCGAGTTTTAGCGTACATGTCAAGTTCTTTTTTTAGCGCAGCAAGATATGGTTCTATACGGGCTTTACTTGTAGCAGTAGTCGGAAAATAGCAAAAGGAACAGCGAGAGTCGCATATAGATACCCAGGGTTGTAGTTCCATTAAACGCTTTGACGTGTTTTCTGTGTCTAAAAAGTTTAGAAAAGCCTGATATGTCTCAGGTTTAATTTCGGGATAATCTCTATAAGTGTAAGGCGGCCAATTTGTTCTTAGATCATATACACCTGCTTGTTCAGTCGCCGTGGTTTTCATTTATTACTCCTCAAATTGTTTTTTAAAATGCCCATGTTACCATAATAAAGTTTCTGTTAAATACCCCCTTAAGCTGATAAACTGTTTGATAGCTGAAAGGAAAAAACCTGGAAATTACGGTCTTGTTTGCACTGTGCCATTCCAATAAATAAGCTTGCTATAAGCCCAATGCTCAAAATTTGGAGTATCAACATATATTACATCAAATTTTTGGTCATACTGCTGAGAATAAGCATTCACATCATTCCAAATCTGGTTTGAAAGAGCACTATCTTTCCATATACCCCAGAACCAATCATCTGATCCGCGGAAGCCATAACCAAAGCCGGATGGAAGTACATATGCTATTCGTTCATTAACAGGGTTACTCGGTTGAGGGTTTGTTTTGACGTATTTCCAGAACTGTTTAAGGGCATCTAAGTGTTCTTGTTGGAGTATTCCATGGGATATTCCAGTTTCTGTTTCCATGGCATAGTCGAAAATTATGATGTATTTAGCGCCATTTTGATATGCGGTTATCATGTCCTGATATAGTTCAGATCCTGAAGCGAGATAGGGAGTATGGTCGTATGTATAGGTTAGCATTACTCCCCAGTCTTTGTCTTGCATTGTAGCTGATCCGCGGCAGAGGGCAGTGTTTAATGGTCTGCTGTGATTCCAGGCATATTCGGCTAAGACTATGTTGTAGCCTGCGCGGTAATTGTATTCGTATAGGGCATAGTCAGAGGTTATAAGTGAAGAGTTTAGGGCGAGAAATTCGGAGAGATAATTGTTTAGGTTTTTTGCATATTTAGTAGCTGCGTCAGAGTAATTGTTTGCGTCTGGAACTATCATGTAGGGATGGTCTGCGTCTATTTGGTGTCCGCCGGGTTCATCGTAGCTATATAATCCTAAAAAGTTATCACCAAACTGTTGCTTAGCATAAGTTGTCCAAGTTGATTGGTTGAAATTTATATCCGTATCCTCAGTAGTATGAGTGTAAGTAGCAAAACTAAGACCGCGGGCGTTAATGTACTCGCACATTTCGTTAAGTTTTGTTTCATCAAGAGTTATGCCTGTGCTGCCTAAAATAAAGAGGTTAGTGTAATCCTTAACCTGATCTACGCGTGCCTTCAATTCAGTTATATTATCATATGCGGCATCTACGCCTACGTAGATATCCACGTTATATGTAGTATGGCTACTAGAGAAGACTTGGATGCCGACAAAAAGTACGATTACTAAAATTGTGCAGAGAAAAATTGTTACTATACCTTTGCGGCTCATTATGTTCATCCTAAACAGATTTTACATAGTCCTTCTTTAAAGTTTGTCTGTTAAACATTTTCGCAGATATAAAATGCAAAAAAGAAGAGCAGCAATTAAACCGGTTATTACAAGGATAACTGTTAGGGGATTAACTGTTGGGTTTGATGTGTCTTGGATTGTGCCAATTGCATATACAGAGTGGTCATATGAGCCAATGTATAAAACTCCGTTAACGATGGTAGGTGAGGAAACTAGCCAGCCGTCAGTTTGGTATCTCCAGACAAGACTGCCGTCTTTTGTATTTAGAGCATAGAGGTGGTTATCATATGAGCCAAAGAATACAATGTTTCCTGCTATGGCGGGTGCAGAAGCTATTTCGCCACTGATTTGGTAGATCCATTTTAGATTCCCTGAAACTGCATCTAACGCGTATAGTTTACCGTCATCAGAACCTACATATGCTATGCCATGTGCTATTGCAACAGAGGATGCCACACTATCACCTGTAGTGTAACTCCACACTAAACTGCCATCGTTAGCATTTAGAGCGTAAATGTTGTTATCATAAGAGCCTACATAAACCAGACCATTTGAGACTGCAGGCGTTGAGGTTACTATACCACCTGTTGTATAATTCCAAATTTGAGCACCCGTCTGAGCATTTAACGCATATACATTATAGTCCATGGAGCCTATGTACACGTTACCATTTGAAAGGGCAGGAGAAGAGGTAATAATCATGTCTCCAAAGGTGTAATTCCAAACAAGTGCACCATTTTCAGCATTTAACGCGTAGAGTTGATAATCCTCTGAACCTATGTAAACTATACCGTTAGATACAGCAGGTGAAGAAACAACCGCGTAGCCTGTTAAGAAACTCCATTTTTGCTGTCCAGTTGTAATATTTATGGCATAAACATTACCATCATATGAACCAACATACGCTACACCGTTGCTGATAGCCGGTGAAGAGAACATTATCATATCATCAGCTTGAAAACTCCAAATCGCATTATTATGCTGCTCCCAATCATAACCTATCATGCCAGTAGAAGCATTCAGAGCATACAATTTACCATTATGCGCACCAACATAGACAACACCCTGCGACACCGTAGGAGAAGAATCCACTTTACCGCCACTTCTAAAACTCCAAACCAAATCACCAGTATTCGCATGCAACGCATAGAGCTTACCATCACATCCACCTACAAATACGCAGCCAGCGCCAACTTCAGGTTGAGAATACACTATATCATTAGTACGATACTGCCAAAGAAGCCTACCATTTTGACTATTTAAAGCATAAATGCAGCCGTCATTAGAACCTACATAAACAACTCCGTTTGACACCCGTGTAGGAGAAGAAACATCATCACCCGTTGTATACTTCCAAACAAGCGCACCATCAGCTGCGCTTAACGCGTAAAGATTATCATCATTTGACCCAAAAAACACCAATCCGTCGGAAAGTGTAGGAGAAGAAAACACGTCATCACCGGTACTAAAAGTCCACAGCAGACCACCAGTGTAAGCATCTAGGGCGTAAATATTGTTATCCAACGACCCCGCATATACTATACCCTCTGAAAAAGCAGGAGTCGCAATAATATTATCACCCGTAACATACGTCCATATTAAACTACCATCAGTAGCATTTAAAGCGTAAAGCTTGTGATCCAACACGCCAATATACACAAACCCATTAACTACCGTTGGAGAAGAGAGCATTATTTGACCCCCAGTAGTATAATTCCAAATTTTTACACCAGTTTTAGCATTTAAAGCATAAACATTCCGATCCTCAGAACCCACATAAACTATACCATTACTCACCGCAGGATCAGAATCCACATAATAACCCGTTTCATACCTCCAAACTAAACCACCCGTCTGCACATCCAACGCGTAAAGATAATTATCCTCAGAACCAACATAAACCAAACCATCAACAACCGCAGGTCTTGAAACTATAATACCATCAGTAGTATAATTCCAAACCACTACACCAGTCTCAACATCAAAAGCATAAATTTTATGATCATAACCACCCACATACACAAGACCACCTTGAACAGTAGGAGAACCCATTTGACCACCAGTACTAAATTGCCAAAGCGTCTCATTAGTTAACGGCGGACTAGTATCCATATAACCTGTACGCTGCAGATTTTGACGAAACAACGGCCAAGAATCTATTCGAGAATGCGCCGACATCATTAAAATACCACCACAGGCAGAAAACAAAATAAGAAACACAATTACCACCAAGAGGAGATATGTCTTCTTACCCTTCATGATCATACCATCTAACCCTTTTTAGAATAATACACTAAGCTTTTCACCAATAAAGGGAAATTACTAAATAAAAAGATATGCACAAAATAGAAAAATAAAGAAAACAGTTTATTGTTTCTTTTACGTTTTTGAGCTTTCACGCATCACTTGAGGTACGTATGCACAAGCATCATCCTGACCATAAATATCACCTGTTAAAGCATACGCACGATTCCTACAACCACCACAAATTTCTCTGTACTCACAGACACCACATTTACCTTTTAGAATAGCTCTATCACGAAAACTACTGTAGTATGGTGAAACCTTCATTTCCTCCCATACCTGCAACAGAGACTTATCATCACGAATGTTTCCTATATTCATAGGTTCCATAGGACGAAGATCAGTATAGAAACATGGAATTAAATTACCATTTTCAATAATACTGATATAGCCACCAAAAGCGAAATAGGTACATTTACCATGAAACTTGCGCTCATACCACTCATCAAAATTAGGTATATTACGCTGCTTTACAACACGAGCAAAATGCGGACAATGCACATGAATATCAAATTTACCTTCATATTTAACTGATAAATCCCATATACGATTTAACGCCTCCTCAAGCTGCTCTGGCGTAGGACTTAAATCATCCACTTGATCCTTTGCCCGCCCACTAGGCACTAGATGATTAAACCAGACAAAATTAGCATGATATTTCTCAGCAAGCTCACAAACATGATCCAAATTGGTATAATTTATTGAAGTTATAGCAGCAGCAAGACCATTAAGTATTTTTCCCGCAGAAAGCTTTTCAATTGCAGCCAACGCTTTTTGATATGAACCCTTCCCTCTAAGTTGATCGTTGATTTCTTCTGGTCCATCTATACTTACAGAACCCCAAACTTGATGTTTAACAATATTATCATATATTTCCCCATCAACAAAGCAACCGTTAGTTAAGAGACATACATTTAGTCCTTTACTTTTTGCGTATGCAACTATTTCAAATATGTCCTTTCGCATAAGCGGCTCGCCGCCTTTGAGACCAAACCAGCTAACTCCAAAATCGTAGACTTTGTCAACCAAAGCTAAGGCTTCTTGAGTGGTTAATTCTCGATCAGCTTTTTTACCTGTTGCATCTACGTTACAATATCTGCAGCGTGCATTACAAGCGCCAGTTGTTCTCCAAGAAGTCATCATTAAAGGACCTTTTTTTGCCATACAAAACTGCCTCTATATTACATGTTAACAGTTTTATCTAGAATGCTGTTCCTAAAAAAGATTTTTGAAATAAAACTGTTTTTTAAAAAAGTTATATTGATAAGCAATAAATTATCAGTAACATACAACAGTGGAGATAATTACATGGCGCATGCAGATCTGGTTTTACTTGACGGAAATATCATAACAATGAATCCTAAAATGCCATCAGTACAAGCTATAGCCGTTAAAGGTAATAGAATTGCTCAGGTTGGCAACAATCAGAAAATTAAACAGTATATCAATGAAAAAACTCGTGTAATTCATCTTGATGGCAAAACGGTAATGCCAGGGTTCATTGATACACATGTACATGTTGTTGATTATGGTAGAATGTTAACTTGGTTAGATCTGCAAAGTGTGTCTTCGATTAAAGAAATTCAAATGCGATTAGCTGAGCGTATAAAAGGTGTTACTATTGATGGATGGATTTTGGGTAGAGCGTTAAATTCTGATGGACTTTTGGAGAAGCGTTTACCGACTTGTCAAGAATTGGATACTGTAGCACCTGATAATCCTGTAGTGTTCTATTGCCAGTCAGGACAGACATGTATTGTTAACAGTAGAGCCCTTGAAATGGCTAAAATAGGTCAGCAAAATGATTCGGGTATAGAAAGAGATACAATGGGTAAACCAACTGGGATTCTGCGCGATCAGGCTACGAATCTTGTATGGGATGTTATTCCAGAGCCCGCTCAACAGGAACTTTATAAAGCTACAGAGTTAGCGTTGGAAAAAATTGTTCAAGCGGGTATAACAAGTGTTCATTGGATTGTGCTTTCAGAGGTAGAATTATCAATAATTCAAAAACTAGTTGAGATAGGTGGTTTACCTTTAAGAGTTTATTTGATTATACCAACAAATTTGTTGGATGTGTCACTGCAACAGTTAAAGCATCTTGAAAATGACCACTTCAAGCTTGGCGGAGCAACAATTTTTGTAGACGGCTATTTAGCATCCAGAACGGCAGCGTTATGTGAATCCTATAGTGATGCATTAGCAGAGCAGGGAAAGCTCCTCTGTCAGCAAAATGAAGAAGTTGCGCTTGCAGATAAAATTCAAAATGCAGGCTTACAGCTTATTATTCATGCTGTTGGAGATAAAGCTGTCCATGAGGCATTAAGCATAATACAGCATACTAGTAGAAATTCCATGGTTCCGCGCCCACGTATAGAGCAAGCGGCGGTTTTAAATCAGCAATTATTGTGTCATATAAAAAAATTGGATGTTTCAGTGTCAGTTCAACCTTGTGTTGTTGCTTCCGAGTTTTCTGTTTGGTCAGCGGAGAAGCGGTTAGGTGAAAAAAGAGTGCGCTGGTTGTTTCCTATAAAAGAACTACTCGATAGTAGCGTTTTGGTTTCTGCGGGTTCTGATTGTCCAATGGAACCTTTGAGTCCACTGCGAGGTGTTGAAGCGGCAGTTAAACGGGAAGGTTTACAGAGAGTATCTGTTTTTGAGGCTTTACAGATGTATACTGTGATGGCAGCACAATCATCTTTAGAATTTGTGGATAGAGGGTCTATTGAGCAGAACAAATTTGCTGATCTAGTTGTTTTATCAAACGACCCAATATCTGTCGCAGTTGAAGATATAGTGAATATTTCTGTGCATTTTACAGTTTCTAACGGTGTTGTTTACTGTTCTAAAAAGTAGACAAGGCTGTCTTAGCGGATTTTTTATGTTAATTTGTCAAGCTCAGTTCAAGTGAGAAGGATTAAATTTATTAAGATGCCTAAAGGTTATTATTCATTAAAAGTAATATTAAAGAAAGTGAAAACTTTGGAGTCAGAAAGATTTAAACTATCAGACATTCTCTACGGCTTTATCGTACCAATGATTCTTGTGTTGCTCATATTTGTACTCGCAGTCTACGTTAACCCCACTGGCGCATACGCTGTACTTGGCAGTGATGAAGGTATCGGCGTAACAATCGCTGTAATTCTAACACAAGGCTTTTCCCAGATGATTGTACTAGGCATACCGCTAGTCCTTGGTCTCGCATGGAACAAATGGGCAGGTGGCGCAGCCGGTTTCATCATGGGTGGAATATACTATTTAGCAGTTGCAGGTAATTCTAGCGTATTGTATGTAATGTATGGCATGCAATACAACTTCTTCGGTGACATGGCAATGCTATTCTACTTAGTCAATGCAGTAATCATTGGTTATATGGCAGGCGCATTAAGTGGAGGATCAACGAACTTTAAACGAATGCTCGGAGCAGGCTTAACTGCGTCACTTACGACTACACTAATACAGCTATTCATGAACAATCAATACGCGCTAGAGCCATCAAGACAGATGTCTGTAGATATGTGGAATGGTCCATTGTGGTATGCACTCTTTATATCCTTTGTACCAAGCATTGCCTTAGGTGTAATCGTGCCGATACTTGCAAAAGTTATGTCCTGGTACGGTTTATCCGCGAGAAAGCAATACTAAAACAACCACTTTTCTTTTTTTTTATTTCTAAATATCTCAAGTTTTAAAAGGCTTATTTCGTAAAAATAAGGGTTATTTGGTTTTTATTGAGGTTTTTTTGCGTTTGAAGCAGATATAGCGTTTTGTTGCGGCGTATCCTGAGCTGAAGCCTTTTCGCCACATACGTAGGACATAGCCGGGGCGTGTGTAGAAGCTTTTGAATGCGTAGTCATAGAGTTCTTGTAGGTCGTGTAGGCTAAGTTGTGGGGTTTCAAAAATTGGTTGTGTGGCATCGTAATCGTCAAAATTTGTGTTTCGTATCCAGCCGTTTTTCATTACTTCGTCATACATTGGTGTTCCAGGGTAGGGTGTAGCTATGTTGTAGTAGGCTATTTCGTCTGGGCTTACTTCTTCAGCGAATTTTATTGATTTTAAAGCGGATTCCATGGTTTCACCTGGATAGCCTAGTAATACATTGGGTGTTGGTTTTAATCCTAATTCTCTAACCCAGCTTAGTGCCTTTCTTGTCTGGTCAGTTGAAATTCCCTTATGCATACCATTTAGCACTTCCTGTGTTCCTGACTCAAGACCACACCACATTGAAACACAGCCGGCGTTTTTCATTTTTTGAAGTAATCCTTTGCTAACTCTGTCAACACGTGTACCCATATTCCATTTAATCTTCAAATTACGGCGGAGGATTTCTTCGCATAAAGCTTCAGTGCGTTTCATGTCCACTGTGAAGGCATCATCACAGAAAGTAAAATTTTCCGCAGTGTATGTTTTGTTTAAAAATTCAAGTTCATCAACAACATTTTGTATACTACGCACACGATACCTTTGTCCAAACATGCGAACTGCAGCGCAAAAGTTGCACCAAGCAGTACAACCACGAGTTGTAATTAGATAAAACATGTCTTCCTGCTGCCTAATTGCATCAAGATCCCAAAGGTGCCTAGCAGGGAAAGGCAGCTCATCTAAATTTTCAATATAGGGCCTATCAACATTAAAAATAAAGCCATCATCTTTTCGCTGTGTCGTTCCAGCCACATCACTTATATCCTTATTTGCCTCTAACCGCTCAGCAAGCTCTAAAAGTGTGTACTCACCCTCTTTGCGCACAACAACGTCAAGCTGGGGGCATTCTTGAAGCGCTTTTTCATTCCAAAAAGTCACATGCGCACCACCAAGCATTGTTACAGCGTTAGGGTGAACTTTTTTACTGATTTTGAGGATTTCTTTAGCAGAATTATACAGCCTTGTTGGAGCAGTTACACCTATAACATCAATTTCGCGTTTAGCTATTTCACGCTTATAATCATCATAAGTATATCTAGAAGCCTGACAATCAATAACCTCTACACTAAAATCGTTTTTTTCCAACACCGCTGCTAAGTAACCTATACCTAACGGTGGAAACGGAGGATGCTGGTGAGGTCTAGTTCTATATGGCGGATTTACAAGAGTTACATGAAGCCCCATTTTATCTCTTCCCTACTATGTATCCATCGCAAATACAGAGCGCCAAATGTTTAAAGTTTTCGAAAAAACCAGTTAAACCCTTGTCTAAATATTTATCAGGAAACAACTATAAAGGCAGTCCCCAAAGCCACGGCAAATAGAGCCCTATTATAATTATGACGGGTATTACTATAAGGATACATAACACAATGGATAAGTCACGCACATTTAGGGATTTTAAAATTTTATCATGAGTTATAACTTCCAAAGGGTCACCTACTGTATATCTTCCAGGCTTCTCCAATTGAATATGCAAAGCACCTGCAATCGCAGCCATTTGCCAACCATGATTTCGGCTTTGAACACGTGTATGGTCACGTTTAGCAATTTGCCAAGCAGCTTTGTAATCATATCCTAAAAGTGCAGCGGAGATAATCATAAGCACCGCTGTGAAGCGTGAGGGTATATAGTTGACAATATTGTCAAGATTTGCCGAAAACCAACCTGTATTAATATGCTCATTATCTTTGAAACCGACCATGCCGTCAAGAGTGTTTATAGCTCGAAAAGCTACAGCGCCCGGTAAACCAAAAAATGCGTAATAAATAAAAGGTGATAATTTAAAGTCCGTCAAATTTTCAACCATGGACTCTATGACAGCAGAGCCTATTTGTGGTCCTGAAAGGTTTGTCGAATCGCGACGGCTAAAATGTGCATATTTTTTTGCTTCAACAAGATCGTTTACTTCAAGAGCTTTTGCCACTGCAATTGCGCCGTCAGTTTCAAGTTTTATACAGATGGTAAGTTTGAAAAGCACTAACGCTATAATTAGATAGGCGATTGCTCCAAAGAAGATATAGAGATAATGTATGCCTATGTATGTTGGAATTGTTATTATTCCAATGATTATTAGGGCGAGTAATATGCCGTTGAATTTTTCGAGGGTGGCGTTTTGTGTTTTGAAATGGGGTTCAAGTTTTTTTGTTAATTGCCCTAGCCATACTATGGGATGTAGATTGTAAATGCGTTTCCAGGGTTTCCAAGGTGAAGGGTCGCCGATAATTAAATCTAAAAGTATGGCTAGCATGAGTGCGGAAATTGCCAGTAGAGCGGCTATCATCTATATCCTCAGGGAGGTTAAATGTAGTTTGGGAAAATTTAATTCTATCGTTAAATTTGCAAAAATACTACTTCATGGAGCAGAGGTTGTAGTGTGAAAAGAGGGGGTTATGCAGGTGGGCGAGTGATAGTTGTGTTTATGATTTTTTGGGCGATTTCTACGTCTTTGAGTGTGTTAATGTTTAGGAGCACTTCTGTTTCTTCTGTTATTAGGGCGCTGGTTTCGATTTTGCCAGTTTTTTGTATGAGTGTTCCGTTTATTATGTTAATTCCTGATACTGCATACCATACGCCTTTGTATTCATCTGTGCTGGAAATTGATAAGCCTAAATCGAGACGTTTTTGTATGGGTACGAAGACAGCTAGAAAATCTTTTTGGCATTGTTCAAATTCGCAGACTACTTTGTCGAGAAAAGCGCCTGTTATTGCGGGTACATCAGAGGGCATGGTTAAAACTGATCCGGTTAAATTTGTTATGCGAGCAGCCTGTTTTAGATCAGCATGATAGCCTTTGGCGTCTGTGTGTATGGTTTGCCAGTTCATATCTTTACAGTGCTGTTCAGTGTTAGGGGTATTATCACTTGTTACTACATAGAAAGCGGTGACGCATTTAGCTTGCGTAACTGCGGCTATGACGTAGTCGATTAGGGGTTTACCTAGAAAGGGAAGCATGGGTTTTTCAACAGTTAAGCCCATACGTGTGCCCTTGCCGCCAGCCATGATTAATACAGTTATACCATCCATGAGATCACCACCAGTAGAGCAATTAGGGAGCCTAGACGGGCTAGCTCGTTTGTAGCACCGAAAACATCGCCTGTTACACCGTTAAAATTCCTATGCGCAATAAACGTCATTACTAAACTGGTTAGAACACCTGCAAGGATTACTAGTGCGCCTACCCAATGTAGGAGAGGAAGGGCAATTGCTAGGGAGATTAAGAGACCTAGTAATAGTCGTGCAGTACCGTGTGAGCCATGCATGAATGAGAGAAAAGAAGTATTCATACCCTCATGTACCGCCTTTCCTGCCCTAGCCATAACTACCATTGAAAACTTTGCAGACACCTCAATAACAATTATGGCTGGAAAGAGGATACCGGCATCAATCTGACCTATGGCTAAAGCAGTAATTAACATTGTTAAAATTCCAAGAGACAAACCACCTGCCCCGGTAAGTTGATCATGCATAACCTCAATTTTACGCTCCGCAGTACCGTGAACCATAACGCCATCACCGAAATCAAGTAAACCGTCAGTATGATGAAGACCAGTAAGCCATAGCAATACGGCAGTTACTAAGCCGCCAACAACAATACCGGGAAGAACAAAAGAAACCAGCCAACCAAAAGCACCCGCAACTAGACCAATGAAGGCACCAATTAAGGGAAAAATAAACATGTAACGCGCACAATCAGATAACATGCTATTGTCCATTTTAACTGGCAAAACCGTAAGAAAAGAAAAAAGATTCCTAAGTTCTCTAACTACCAAACAGAGTCACTTCATTGACATTAATACCGAATAATTACGCTCAATCGCCTTAAGAAGCAAATTCTTATTCACCGCGCCACCCATTTTCACCATAGCCGCAATAGAAGCCCCACCAGCCCCAACCCCCTCCTTAACAAGACCAGTCTCATACACCTTAAGACCAGGATACACAGAGTCACCAAAGTTTAAATCAGCCGCCAAAATTGGAACATCACAAAACTGACACACTATACCCCTAATATCTGAGGACACATCATTAATTACCCAACGCGTCGTACCAATCGCAACATTGCAGAGGGCTTCAGGATTTAAAGCGTTAATTAGAGCTAAAACAGCAGTCATCTGAGTCCCACCGGCCATTAACACGGGCACATGTTTTGCTGCACCTATAACTAAGCCGGCTAAGGCAGGCATCATTGGATCACCCACACAACTAACTGCCTTTAGTGGATTACTATTTAGACTACCAAATTTTTCGCCAGCAGCCCTCAAACCAGCTTGAACCACATCAACTTTCAGATTATGAGGATTCAAAGACAGAGTACTACTCACTTTTCCGGCGGCATTTATACCCAAAGCAGAAAGCAGACCAAGCGCCGTTGTAGTTCCACCAGGAATACTTTCACTTATAACAAGATAACCCGAAGTTTTCGCAAATTGCTTACCAGCAACTTTGGCACGCTCAATAACTTCTTCAACATTATCAACAGAACTACCCGTTCGAATATCACGCCCCGAATTACCACCTAAATCAATAAACGGAACCTGAGGCTTAACCTTACAGCCTGCATTTGCAATTACTACAGGAATATCAGCAAGTCTTAACGCTGACATAGAAATTAAGCCAGGAGTTGGGATACCATCAGGTGTTATAGGAACACCTTGTATAGATTTACATTTACCTAAAAGAAGAAGCTCAGCATCCGCAGGCGGCGTAAAATCCGTAAAATCAGGATTCTGCCCCGCAGCTGACAAACCCGGAATTTTACCTGTCTCAGTAGTAGCAATAGTTGCAATAAAAAGAGGATTCTTACCCTCAATATCCGACAGAAAAGCCTCTGCCCGTGGTTTATTATAAGCGAGTATAACATCAAAATTTGCTTTCATACATTAGTCCTCATTTATGTTTAACTACAAAGTCTTTAATTTCTAAATAACCAAAATTATTATCAAACCTGTGCTTCCGAGTTTCCACTATATCAATCGCCTTCTTAAAACAGGGTCCATCAGTTACTACAGTATGATATTCACCGTCTTCACCACAGGGATCAACATTACCCAGTTTAAGAATATCATCATAAAATGATCTGTCAAGTACGCGCCCAAGCCAGTCTTCACCAAGTTTACCAAGTTTCGTGCGAACAACTGTTGCCTTAAAGCCCGCATTTATGTAATTAAGAAAAATCTGTTTTGTATCACCCATCCACAATGGTCTGACTGGCTTTAAACCAATTTCACGACAAACACGACTTAGCCAACCCTCTTCATGACCAGCAACATCATAAATATCACCCGTAACTAAGCCCTCAACACCCTTAGCCTTTAGCTCAACAAGAACCTCTTTAAAATCATGCTCATATGTTTCATTACTAACATATTTTTTAATCAACGAAACACCCATAGCATCTGCCTGAGCAGCTAATAGGGCAGAATGCATAAGATGAAAAAACGATTTTTCCTCACTCATCATCATAGTTAAAATATTTACAACCTCATGCCCCTGCTGCTTTGCCAAATAAAAAGCAAAAGCACTATCCTTACCACCACTCCACGACGCCGCAAGCTTCATACCTTCACTTCCTTAATCTTTTAAACGTCGATTAATTCATTTAAGCTTAATGTTTTTCCACGAAAAAAATAAGCATTAAATACACTAGGAGAACATGCCACATACCGTGTTTAAACATATGGATAATAACTGACCTTTCGTTATTTTAGACGAAACATAGACTACTCTTGCTCTAAAACACGCAATACCTAAGTATTCCCATGAAAACATTTTTGGGTTTTCGTGGTTCTTCCAGCATCGGTCCAGCAGCCGATAGTGCAGTCTTCTAAGAAAAATATCGTTTATAAAATGTGGTGGTTCAAAATTATTTCGCATGTATATTTATTTTGTTTTTCATGTTTTTCACCATTCAAATAACTTTGCTACTAAACCTATCCAGATGATGTGATCAAGTCAATTTTCCAGACACTGTCTGGGTTTTTGGATATCTAACTATCCCAATGAAATACCTGATTCTCCGACAACCATATACTACAGCAGAACTTTTTCAATACTAAACAACATGTTTTAACGAAGAACCATGACATTTCCAATTTGGAGTTATCAATATGAGAAAAAGTGTTTACTTTAGAAGCGTTACTGCGTTTTATTTACGTTAGTTATTATGTTTTCGAATAAGAGTTTGCCATCACCATAGGGGGTTGTGTGTGTTTTGCTTGTCCAGTCTGGTTCTTGCCACCAGTACATTGCACGTTCTGGATGAGGCATTAATCCAAAGATTGTTCCTTCTTTGTTGCATATGCCTGCGATATCATGGTATGCGCCATTTGGATTTATTGGATAGGCTCCGTTTGCTGGTGTGCCGTTTTCGTCGCAGTAACGGAAAACTAGCATATCGTTGTCGACTAGTTTTTCTAGGTATTGTTTTTCTTTTTCAACTGGGAATAGGAAGCGTCCCTCGCCGTGTGCAATGGGGATTTTGAGAATTTTGTTTTGAGGGATTTTGTTTGTAAATAGGCAGTTTCCTTTGTTTTCATTTTTTAGGTAGACCCAGTTGCATTTGAACCCTTGAGGATTATTAGTAGTTAGAGTTGCCTGTGAGTAGGGGTCAGTGCCGTCAAAGCCGGGTAGTAAGCCGTATTCTACGAGGATTTGGAAGCCGTTGCAAATGCCAAGTATTGGGCGGTTTTCGTCTATGAACTGTTTCATCTGTTTGCCCAGTTTTGCGTTTAGTGAGCGGGCAAAGATTACGCCAGAGCGTACATAATCACCAAAGGAAAAACCTCCGGGAAGGACCAGTATATTATAATTCAATAGGTCACCATGTTTTGCTAATTCATTGATATGTTTAATTTCTGCTTGTGTTCCAAGTTCTTTAAAGGCTCTTGCTGTTTCATAATCACAGTTAGTTCCACCTACACGTAGAACACAAACTTTGATGTCTTCAGTTTTCATTTTTAAGCCTCCGCATTTAAGGTTCTTTTCCATGTCGCGCGTAAGTTTGAAAGATCAGTATCGATTAGTAATTTGCTGTTTAAACCGTGAATTTGGAGTTTTTTAGTATCTGTTACCTCTCCAATTAGGGTGCAACCATTTTTCATTAATGCTTCAAAGTCGTAGCGGTCTTTGGGTGATATTTCAATTAGAAAGCGACTGTTGGATTCGGAGAATAATATAGCGTCATTTCGCGTAATTGTCTTATTGTTAGGTACTGCTTTGAGGTCAAGTGTCATACCTATGTTGCCTGCGAGGGACATTTCAGCTGCTGCAATGGCTAAGCCGCCTTCGGAGAGATCGTGACAGGATTTTACTAGACCATAGTCTATTGCTTTAGTTAGGTTATAGTAGTTTTTGCGTGCTTTAGTTGGTTGTAGTTTGGGTATGCTTGCGCCGAGGTATCCTTTGAGGTTATAGTATTCTGAGCCGCCCATTTCAGGGTAAGTGTTGCCAAGTATGTAGAGCAGGTTTTCTGGTGTTTTTAGCTCCATTGAAACTGTTGAACGTATATCGGGGACTACGCCTACTGCGGTAATTAGCAGTGTCGGTGTTACGGGCCCCATTGGGGATTCATTATAAAGACTATCTTTACCTGAGATGAAGGGAGTTCTATACGTTTTTGTAATGTCATAGCAAGCTTGACATGCCCGTACCAGAGAACCGAGTCGTTCGGTTTTTTCAGGATTTCCCCAGGCGAAATTGTCAAGTAATGCAATTCTACGTCCGCCCACAGCTAAATTATTTCGTATTGCCTCATCAATTGCTGAAGCAGCCATCCAATAGGGGTCAATTTTACCATAATTTGGATTCATACCACATGAAACCGTAAGACCTTTCCACGAGTCATCAAGAGGTTTCAAAACTGCGGCATCGTTAGGACCAGCATATTTACCTTGAAAAGGCTTGAGAATTGTATTACCCTTAACCTCATGATCATACGTTCGAACAACGCTTTCTTTGCTTGCAATATTTGGTGCCGCGAGCAGTTGCAGCAATATTTGAGTTAAATCCTCTGGCTCTGCAAATTCTGGCTCACTAAATGTAGAGGGCGTAAAAGTCGCGGTTTTTGTAGTAGTACCAGTGTTAAATAAGAAGGTCATATCCAAGTCTGCAACGGTAACATTTTGATATGTAAGCTTTAATCGACGCTCTTGGGTTAATCTGCCAATTGCAGTTGCTTGTACTTCTTCCTGCTCAAAAACGGCTAAGGCAGCAGCTAGGTTTTCAGGTGGAACCGCAAATAATTGACGTTCCTGTGACTCTGAGATGTAAATTTCCCATGGAGCGAGCCCTTGATGCTTTAAGGGAACCTTGGAGAGCTCAACTGTTACGCCACAGCCATAGCGTTCAGCTGTTTCACCTACACCTGAGGATAAACCGCCTCCGCCGAGGTCAGTTGTTGCAGAGGCTAATTGACGGTCGCGGATGATTATGATGGCTCGTTTGAGTTTTTCTTCTTCTATAGGGTTAGCTATTTGTACGGCTGGGCGGCTGATTTCTTCGGATTTTTCAGTAAGCTCCGCTGAGGCAAATGTTACGCCGTGTATGCCGTCTCGGCCTGTTTTTCCGCCGGCCATTACTATATAGTCACCGGCTTTGGCGTTTTTGATATATTTGTTAAGGGGTAAAAGGCCTATGCATCCGCAGAATACGGTGACGTTACCTGTGTAGGATTCATCAAAGTATATAGCGCCGTTAACTGTTGGGATGCCCATGTTGTTGCCATATGCGCTGATGCCTGCTGTAACGCCTCTGTAGACATATTTAGGGTGTTTAATTCCTGCGGGGATTTTGTTGTAATCAAAGTCTAAGGGGCCAAAGCCTAAAACGTCGGTACAGGCAATTGGGTTAGCCCATACGCCTAGAATGTCGCGGATTACGCCACCGACACCTGTTGCTGCGCCGCCAAATGGCTCCACAGCAGAGGGGTGATTGTGTGTTTCAACTTTTGCGGCTATGCCATAGCCTTTGTCAAATTTTACTATACCTGCATTATCTTCGAAAACGCTAAAGCACCATGGAGCATTAATTTCCTTAGTTACTTTGGATATGTATGTCTTAAATAGGCTGTTAATTTCTTTGCCGTCGAAGAGTATTTTTCCTCTAAAGGTTTTATGACAGCAATGTTCAGACCAGGTTTGGCTGATTGTTTGAAGCTCTACATCTGAAGGGTTGCGGTTTTCGTTTTTGAAGTAGGTCTGGACGGTTTTCAGTTCATCAAAACTTAGACCTAAGGCAAGTTCTCTATTAATCTCGACAAGTTCAGTATCTGTAGCGTTAGCTAATGCTACTTCGAGAACATTATTAGCCGTGGCCCTTTGTATGTAGATGTTAGTCATTATTGTTCCACTATGCTTATGGTATAGTCATCTTTAGTTGGGTTTACAAGTAAGCGTTTACTCATCTCCTCAACTACAGCCCTTGCATCAGTTGCTGAGGAGGCGTTGAGGGTAACTGTGTATACTTTACTCACATCTACCGTCTCAACTGTATAGCCGAGCTCTTTTAGCAAACGCGCAGTAGTTTCACCCTCTGGGTTACTATGCCCAGGTTTTAGACTTACTTCTATCTTAGCAGAGTATTTCATGAACTTAATTGAGAGCGTATAAAAGATTTAAACACTTTCATCAAAAGGAAAACAAATGTTTAAGACAAAAACATCCGTTTACCATTATATACAACTTCAACCGTCTGTTTATCCGTAATTTCGCCAATAACATCCGTTTCAACCCCAGTCTGACAGAGAACATTCATAGCACTATCCAAGTCGGCCTTATCTACAATAATACCAAAGCCCCAGCCCATATTGAAAGTCTTAAACATTTCCTCATCTGAAATACAATAACCTAACTCAGCCGCAGTTTTCTGCAGTAGAGCAAAAACAGGTTGTGGATGGAAATGGTCGAATTTAAAACCGATACCTGGTGAGGCGCGTGTAAGATTGTTAAATTTAGTATAAGCATCACCTGTAATATGTACTGCAGCTTTAATTTTTACCTTAGAGGCTAACTTTAGGAGGGGTTTAACATAAATTTTTGTTGGCTCAAGAGCTTCTAGACCTATTTCGCGATTTAAACCATTAGGGATATCTGTTGGCTCAAACTTTCCACCCCATTGCTTGAAAAGAATTTTACGAGCAAGCGTAATACCATTACTATGCAATCCACTACTAGCAAGCCCAATAATTGGATCACCAGAGACAATATTTTCACCGGTAATTATATCCTCTTTATCTATCATGCCAACAGATGCTATTACCATATCAAAACCTGCATTTTGACTTATACCCTTGATTATCTCAGCTACATCACCAATTTCTCCGCCGGTAACCGGACAGCCTGACTCAATAGCACCCTTAGCAACACCTGATAACCAATCTCTAACCAAGGCGGGATTACTTTCCTGCGCATGAATATTATCAGCAATCGCAAGAGGCTTTGCACCTGAACGTATAACATCATTTACAGCCATAGCAACTGCGTCCACACCTATGGTGTCATATTTTTGGAGCAACTGCGCAATTAGCACTTTTGTGCCTACACCTTCAATGACAAGGTCAAGATACTGACTTTGCCCTGTTTGGAATATATTTCCATAAGGCAATTTTAGAACGGAACCAAAAAGGCTCTGCGCATACGTCTCCTGTAGAATACAAAGCTGCTTTTTTGATTCCACTCTCTGCTTACGATTTACTCCTGCATCATCATAAGTGTAGCTTTTTGACATCCAGATTTCTCCAGTACATATGATGTGTAACATTGTCAGAGATAACAATTATGCTTAACTAACGCTTGAATACATAATCAAGGCTATGTACGCATGTCTACTTTAAGCTTATACTAAATAAAAGGTGAACAAACAAATAATTATGTAAAAATAGAAGATTAAGAAAAGAAGAAGGGTTATGCCTTAATTGTTTCTAAGGCTTTGCTGAGAATGCTTGCTTTATCGCATTTTTCCCAGGGAAAATCAACATCGTCTCTACCAAAGTGCCCAAAAGACGCGGTCTTTTTATAAATAGGTCGTTGTAGGTTAAGTTGATCTATAACTGCACGTGGTCGCATATCAAAATTTTTCAGCACTAAGTCAAGTATTTGCTCATCTGGAAGCTTTCCTGTCTCAAAAGTATTGACAAGCACAGATATGGGCTGGGCTACACCGATAGCATAGCTAATTTGAACTTGACATTGCTCTGCCAAACCTGCTGAGACAATATTTTTTGCAATGTAGCGTGCCATATAGCAACCGCTTCTGTCAACTTTGGATGGGTCTTTTCCGCTAAAGCATCCGCCGCCGTGGCTGCCTACGCCACCGTAGGTGTCAACAATGATTTTTCGTCCTGTTAATCCTGAGTCAGCTAAGGTTCCACCGATGACGAATCTGCCTGTGCCGTTAATGACGTATTTTATGTCTTCAGGTATCAAGTTTTGGGGGATAACGTGTTTTATTACTTTTTCAATTATTTGCTGTTTTAGAACGGCGTCTTCGACAGATCCATTGTTTTGTGCGGCGATGACAACTGTTTTAACGCATTGGGGTTTGCCATTCTCATATTGAATGGTAACTTGTGATTTACAGTCTGGGCGTAGGTAGGGCATTTCGCCGTTTTTACGCACTTGAGCTAAGCGTTTAACAATTTTGTGAGATAACAAAATGGGGAGCGGCATAAGTTCTTTTGTCTCATTTGAAGCATATCCAAAAACCATGCCCTGATCACCTGCGCCTTGTTCATGACCAACTGTTTCATCAACACCCATAGCAATATCTGGTGACTGCTCAGTTAAGGAAACAATAACGCCGCATGTTTCCCAGTCAAGACCATCCTTTGCATTATCGAACCCAATTTCTTTTAGGGTTTGACGAACAATCGTTGGGATATTTACAGAGACACTAGTAGTAATTTGACCGGTAATAATTACAGTTCCCTGCATGATAAGAGTCTCACAGTCAACTCTTGCCTTAGGGTCTTGTGTAAGTATTGCGTCTAAAATACTATCAGAAACTTGGTCTGCAACTTTGTCTGGATGACCTTCCCCTACAGATTCAGATGTAAATAAATATTTTCCGTTCATTTTCATTGGAAACACTTTCATTACGTGAATTAATTGATAATTAAGCAGGTATTTTTCTTAAAAGCCTTTCTGAAGCACTCCACCAAAAATCTACAGACAAAACGAGAAACTAAACCTCATTTGCTTTAAGCATAGCAATTTCTGAAATACTCTACTAAAAAATTTGCATACAAACACGCTTAAACATTAAAACAAGTCGTATCATATGTACAACGTAAATTTTTTTTTTAAAAAACTCTGAGGCGCAAGCAGCAATAATCACACATAACATGGAATAGCTTACAAGAGAAAAAAGTAAAAATCTACAGTAAGCCATGTCGTGAATACTTTTTCAAAATGTGTCCCAATCATCAGTGTAAAATACACAGGTTTCTAAGTATTTGATTCTGCAGTAGAGGCGTCTAAACGTTGCAGTATCACGATGGCCGAACACCCGAGCGTCACAACTCTCCGTGAGCCACGATCAAAGACGTTGAGAATCCATAACTTATTTTTGAGAGTGGTGACTTAAATATATCTTGTTGGCGTTTGTTACTTAGAGTGAATGAAGTGAGTACAAATGTTGAGGTAATTTGTAAGAAAGTGTGGTTCAGAAAAAACGGTTAAGAGTGGGATAGTTGGGGGTAGGCAGCGGTTTCACTGTAAAGGCTGTGGATGTAATTTCCGTTTAGGGGATAATC
>Ga0268262_10001445_pt1 | contig 29445 bp, 32 predicted proteins | sample TergutNc150P3_FD_190354 | JGI IMG/M metagenome (GOLD analysis project Ga0268262, IMG submission 190354) | Nasutitermes corniger P3 segment gut microbial community from laboratory colony in Florida, USA - Nc150 P3 (SPAdes) (version 2) | ecosystem: Host-associated > Arthropoda: Insects >... | reverse complement strand
GCATTGCCGTAAAACGCGCGAATGGGACTGTCAAATCAAACCGCATGGCGACATCGCGTTCCCCGTTGTCCTTAAAGCGGTAAATCTGTTTTTCAGTCTCGCCGCCGCCTTTGCCCAGCAGGATTTCCGCGTATTCAAGCGCGGGGGTGTCAATCGGCACAAGTCCGAAAGAGCGGAAACTTGCCTCTATTTTTTCTATAAGACCGCGGCGCACGGTTTCCGCCTGAGGAAGAAAGTCCCTGAAACCTTTGAGCACCTTTGGTTCAATGTAGTCTGCCATTTTTTAACTATATTTCATAATGAGAAAAAAATTCAAGACATAAGCTTAAGAAAGATGCTTGCATCAAATCTGCTCAAAGAAATATTGATTGCGCCCGTTTTGCTTTGATTTATACAGCATCTCATCGGCTCTTTTTACAAAATCATCTACGTTGTGCGTATGCAGAACTTTGCCGGTTGTGGCTCCGATGGAAACTGTAAGGCATTTCGCCGCGTCGTTGTGTTCATGGGGTATATTGCAGTTCCTTATATTATCTAGCAGTTTGTTTGCGACTAATCGAGCGCCCAACTCGTCGGTATTGGGAAGGACAAGGATAAATTCTTCCCCGCCGTATCTGACAACAAAATCATCTGTTCTTGTTATGCTCCGGAAAAGAGTCTGCGCGACAATTTTAAGGCATTTATCGCCTTCAACATGGCCGTATGTATCGTTGTACCGCTTAAAGAAATCAATGTCGATCATAAGCATGCTTAATAAACCGCCTGAACGGGATAACAAGCTCAGAATACGCTTCATGCTTTCGTCAAAGAACCGCCTGTTATTAATGCCTGTAAGGGCGTCATAATCCACTTCGGCGCGAATGAAAGCGTTGGCGAATAAAAACGCCGCAGAACGCAGCATTTCAATAATATCATCTTCAAAATAACGTTCGCTTTTGGTATCTCCGAAAAGGGCGAACCCCCAAAAAGAATTGTTGATATGTATCGGTATGACCGCCGCTGTCTTTATCCCAAACGATGTTAACGCTATAGCCGCGTGTTCTGACATTTGATTTGACGGGCTGTTTAAATGTTTCTTGTTTGATAAAAGTCCTTCCCAGTCAGGTATTAACACCGCGTACGGCACATTGACGAATACTTCAGTTACTTCCGTAGTGCCCCCAGAACCTTTGTCCCAGCGGTAGACCTCGGACGCAAGCAAATTTTCAGCCGCTATGTGGTTGCGGCAAAGAATCAGCCTGTCAAAATCAGCTATACCGGCAATCAAATTTACGCCGACCGCCATTGTGTCTTCTACTTTTTTTTCATTTTCGGATAAAAAGACGACGGAAACCTTGTTTAATATTTCTGATATCCTTTCGCGGCGTTGAAGCGCTTCCGCAGCCAGATTTGCGGTTTTGGTTTTTTCCGCCCTTATAATAGTACTTACGCACAAACGCGCGGTTGAGCGTAGCATTGCGATACAATCGTCGTCAAAATCTCTTTCTTTTGTATTGTCCTGGCATGTGATAACGCCCCAAAACTCGCCTTCGGTAAAAACAGGCACTATCAAAATCGACATAACGTCGCGCGGGCTTAAAAATGCCGCTTCATCTTCTTTGAATTCGCTTCGTTTAAGGCTTATGCAGGAGCCGTCTGATATAATTGAGACCCAGCGTCTGATTGCCGAGGTCAAAGGTAATTCTCTTAAAACATCGTCAATTGGAGCCGTTCCGCCCGCAATCCTGTCCCAGCGGTATTTTTCTCCGCAAAGCATGGCGTCTAAATTGGAAATACGGAATACGATAATCCTGTCTAAGCCAGCCGCCGCCGCGATAGGTTTTAAGCCGTTTGAGATTATATCGTCAATGGTTTTCTCGGTATAGGAAACAAATGTTTCCAGTGATTTATTTAAGGTATTCGCATAAAGCTCACGGCGCTCATTCGTATCAAGCCCCTCATACAGCCTGTTTGCGTCAGTCAACTTATTGTTCCTCCATTGCCATAAGCAGTACAGTAGTATAGCATAATTAACATACAATCTCAATTGGTAAGGCATTGCATAAAGATACGCCTTTCGGTACAATTAACATATTATTGATTTTCTGGAGTTATTTATATGGGAATTTTAAGTGTTGTTTTACTTGTTTTCTTTGTTATTACCGCTATTCTTCTTATATTACTGGTTTTAATCCAAAATGAAGAAGGAGACAGCCTTGGGGGTATTTTTGCGGGCGGTTCCGGTTCGGCTTTCGGCTCCCGTTCGGGGAATGTGCTTACCCGCGCCACAAGCGTGCTTGGAGCGTTGTTCCTCATTATCAGCCTGGGACTGGCTCTTTTAAGCCGTACTCCAAGCGGAAAAGGCGTCGAATTGGAAGGCAGAAAACTTTCTACCGAAGAAACCGGATCAAGCTGGCTGGATGAAGAATTAAAACAAACTCAGAATGATGATATATTTATTTTTGATGAAAATGCAAACGGCGGGGACGCGGTAAACACGCAATAATCCGGAGGCAATAAATGATCCTGCAAGAGGTATTATTACCAGAATTCATCAAAATAAACATGGAAGCGGAAGACAAGGACGAGGCGTTTGAGGAGCTGGTAGATTATTATTGTCAGGCGGATAAATCAAATTCAAGGGCTGAAATTCTTAAAGCCATACAGGACAGAGAGGCTAAGATGTCAACCGGAATTCATAAAGGGATTGCCGTTCCCCACGGAAAAACAAAAGCCGTAAAAGACCTGCGGGTAGTTCTTGGAATTTCCCAAAAGGGCGTTCAATACGATTCGCTGGACGGAGAGCCCGTTTACCTTCTTTTTATGTTTATTGCCCCTATGGAAGATTCGGAAAAATACCTGAGGCTTTTAAAACATCTTGCCCAGCTTATGGATATACCTCAGTTTAAAACAGAACTGCAGTCGCAAAAAGAAGCGGCGGGCGCTTTCAAGGTAATACGCAAATTTGAAGAAATGCTTTCCGCCGAGAGCTGATTATGGAAAATGATAATACGCTGGAGCATTTGTTAAAAATCGAGGCGGAAGCCGCCGCTTTGGTTAGCGGCGCGCAGGCGGAAGCCGACAGGCGTATCCATGATAACGAAGAAAAAAACCGGAAAATTTACGAAGAACGTTTTAAGGTAGAGGCGCAAAAACATGAATCTGCCCTTAGAAAAGAAAAAGAAAAATTAAAAGAACAATATCAACAAATGCTGGAAGAATACAGGAATGGGATTTCCGCCGTAAAGACCGATACGGAAAAATTTTCCGCGCTTTTTAACAGGTATGTTGCCGATACACAGTGATGCGCCTTTTGCGTACTCCAAAGCTTGCGGTATCATAAGCAAGTCCTTTACCGGAAGAAAACTTTCCGCCGTCGCGGGGCTTCATTCTTTAAGCGAATTGGACAGGCTTGTTTTCCCCGACGATCACCGCGAACTGCCGGGGCATGAATTGTTACTCGATCTTGAACAGCGCCTTGTCGACAGGGCTGTGCGGCAGATACTTTCAATTGTACAATCCTATGAGAAGCCTCCGCTGTTATTGATACGAATGTTAAAAGTTTATGAATACAGCGATTTGAAAGCCTGCCTTCATATCATTATGCCGGAAAAAGATGCTCCCGCCTCGAAAATTCCGCATATAGCGGATTTAGGAATTTTTTCTACCGTGAAATTTGACGCGTTCCCTGATATAGGCGCTATGGTAAACGGCACTGAATTTGAGTATATTGTTTCGGATATTAACAACGGCGCCGATATTACGGAGATAGAATCCAAACTTGACATGCGCTATTATCTTGAATTGATAGAAAGCCTGGAAGAACTTTCCGCCGAAGACCGCGAAATAGCGCAGAAGATTCTTGCCGACGAGATTTGCCTTCGCAACTGCGTTTGGGCGTTCAGACTCCGCTCTTACTATCACAAGACCGCGGCGCAGACGGCAAAACAATTATTGGATATTAAGTTATCCGCCAAGGCGCGGAATAATCCTTCTCTCGCGAAGGAAGCGCTTTTATCGCTTGACTTCCCGCTTGACACGCGCTCCCCGTGGCGCGGCTGGAGATGGGAAAAACTGCTTAACCCGGAAGACGCCGCCGCGCATTGGTCTGTTAATCCGCGTTATTTTCAAAATGCCGCTTCCCAGTACATATACCGCCTTACTACGCGTTCTTTTCACAGGATTCCCATGTCAACAAGCGCGATTTTTTGTTTTATCAAGCTGAAACAATTTGAAGAGGACGTGCTGACAAGTTTTGCCGAAGGTTTGGCTCTCGGCATGGACAGCTCCGAAGTATTTAAACTTTTGGAGGCCGCGGCATGATCCGTTCCCGAAAGATGAAGTTTATCGAGCTTACGGTCTTTAAGAACGATATGGACATGGTATTGGAATATCTGGGCACTCACGCGGCTATACAGTTCCCCGAAACGGACAATACCGGCGATAACGCGGCTGTTACGCGTATACGGCAAATAATCGACAGGTTAAAAAACGCCGCTGAATTTCTTGGCCTCGAGCTTTCCGCTGAAACCAATGAGAATTTTACCGTACCGGGAAGCGAAGAAGAGGCGCTTACGGAAAAAGTATGTTCTTTCATTGATGATTTAAAAGGGCGCATAACCAAACTGGAAGATGAAAAGAACCGTATACGCGAAACTTTTAATGAAGTGCAGGCTTTTTCAAAAATGAATATGCCTTTTTCGGAGCTGGAACAGCTTTCATACCTTACTTTGCGCCTTGGGCGGCTTGATTCAAAAGATCACAGCGCGTTACGTGAAGAGCTGGGAGACAGGGCGGTAATTATCCCGCTGGGGGAAGGCAGCCGCGTTCTTGCCGCAAGCTCAAAAAAAGGGCGTTTTGCGCTGGATTCATCGCTTAAAAAATTTTCTTTTGAGCCTGTCGCCGTCCCCAAGGAAAATACCGGAGTTCCGGCGGAAATGCTTTCAAGCCTTGAGGAACAGCGCCTGAAACTTGATAAAGAAATTGAAATTATTAACATTGAAAAAGAAAAGGCGCTTCAAAGCGAGGCGTCAAACATCAGGCGGCTGGTTTTTTTGTGGAATATAGCGTTAATTATCGAAGTTATCAAATCTAAATTCACGGCGACTGAAAGTTTTTATCATTTTTCCGGGTGGACTCCGGCGGAGACCGCAAAAGATATTTCCAAGGATCTTTTTAAACTGACGGGGGGCAGGGTGGCGATAAAGGCTTATTCCCCCGAAGAGCTTCTTTCGGTTCAGGAAGGCAGGGAAAAAGTGCCTGTGGCAATGAAGCACGGTAAATTTGTCAAAGGTTTTGAAGGCGTTGTATTTTCCTACGGGGCTCCGCTTTACGGCACGATAGATCCCACTCCGCTTGTCGCCGTTTTTTTTACGGTTCTGTTCGGATTGATGTTCGGCGACGTAGGGCAGGGGCTTGTTCTGCTGATTGCGGGAATTTTTACAAGCGCCGCGGGTCCTAAAGTTTTTTCAAAATTTAAAAGTTATTCCGTTCCCCTTGTCTCTGTCGGCATCGCTTCCATGGTTATGGGTTTATTAACAGGTTCTATTTTTACAAGAGAAGATATGTTAATCGCCCCCACAAGATTTATTACCGAAGCCGTTACAGGAAAACCGCTTGATCGTTTCCTGCACATTATGCCTATGGCAAGCGAAGGCGGCAGTTTAATGAAAATGCTTTTTTTCTTTGGCTTTACGGTGGGCATCGGCGTAATTCTCAACTCTGCCGGTTTGCTTATCAATATAATAAACAGGTGTATATTAAAAAAATACGAAGCGGCTTTTTTCTCCAAAACCGGGCTTGCAGGACTTTTAATGTTCTGGTACGCTCTTTCCATTGCGTTGCGCGTCATTTTCGGCGGACGATTTAAATGGTTCGACTTTTTGGGGCTTTTTATTCCTGTTTTCTGCATCTTTTTCGGACCTGTAATTTGGCGTATAATAAGCGGGGAAAGGCCTGTGCTGGAACACGGTCTTATGGCGTTTATAATGGAGGGATTTGTAGAAGTTCTGGAAACAGTTTCCACTTACATTTCCAACACTGTAAGTTTTTTGCGCGTAGGAGCTTTTGCGCTTTCACACGCCGTGCTTTCGTTTATTGTGTTCCGTTTTTCGGAAGAGCTTGCCAATTCCGGCATTGCCGGTTCCGTAACGGCGGTGTTTATAATGATATTGGGAAATATTATTATTATCGTGCTGGAGGGAATGATTGTGGCAATTCAGGTAGTGCGTCTGCAATACTATGAGTTTTTTAACAAATTTTTTGTTGAAACGGGCGTAGAGTTCGCGCCGTTTCGTTTCAAAAATAAATAAGGAGAATTTTATGAAAAGAAAAATTTTATTTGTATGCCTTATGCTGATTAGCATAGCGGTTTTTGCGCAGGAAAGCGCGGCTGCCTCGGCTGCTGCCGGCGCGGAAACTTCGGCGGCTGAAACATCTTCCGCCGGCGTATTGAAATATTTTGCCGCCGCTCTTGCCGTAGGAATTTCCTGTATCGCGGGCGGTATGGCGGTAGGGCGCATCGGGTCCGCCGCGATGGGCGCGATGAGCGAAAACGCCGACCTTTCCGGAAAAGCTTTGCCTTACGCGGGTCTTGCCGAAGGTATCTGTCTTTGGGGATTCCTGGTAGCCCTGCTCATTTTATTCCTGTAAATGGAATTTTATTTTATCGGCGACGAAGAACTTGTAACGGCTTTTCGTTTTATCGGCATTGAGGGAATGGCGGTAAAAGACGCTAATAAAGCCGTTGAAGTATTTAGAGAAATTACCGAAGTGCCGGGTAATACCCCTCACTGTCAGGTGCTGATTCTTACCGAGGAAACCGCCGAATGGCTCGGCGACTACATGATTAACTGGCAAATTTCCGGTCGTTACCCGCTAATCGTGGAAATACCCGGCATAAGCGGAAGGCATATCGACAGAAAAACATTGGTTGATTTAATCAGAGAAGCAATCGGGATCCACGTTTGAAAAAAGCGCGTTTATTTTTTCTTTAAATTTTTGCGGAAGGGGCGCTGTAATTTTATTATCCGAAAATTCAATTTTCCACGCGTGCAGAAAAAAACCGCCTTCAAGGTTATGGCCGCCGTACTTGCGGTCGCCGGCAAGCGGGTGTCCGTGGGACGCAGCCTGCGCCCTTATCTGGTGGGTTCTCCCTGTGGCGATTTCCGCCATGACTAGGCTGTAGCCGCCTTCATACGCAAGCGGCTTGATCCTTGTGACCGCCGGCTTGCCGTCCTGTGCGCCTGAAACAAAAGTTTTTTTCTTTTCGCCGTCACGCGAAAGGCTGTCTTCCCAAATCTCTTCCTTGCCTATTTTTCCTTCGATAATGGCAAGGTATGTCTTGCGTACCTTCCTTTCCCTCATAAGAGAGCTGAAAAGACGCGCCCCTTCTATCCCGGTGGAAAAAATCACAATCCCGCTTGACGGCTTGTCCAGTCTGTGCAGGGGGCCCGGTTTGAACGACAGCGAATGGGGCAGTTTTTCGGCAAGAAAAGAGCGTACCATATCGTCAAGACTGCCTTGGCTGTCAAGACTGCCTTGGCTGTAAAGATTGTCATGTCCGTGAACCGCAATGCCTTGGGGTTTATTAACGGCTATAAGTCCTGAATCCTGCCAGATAATTTCGGGCTTTGGAAGCTGACGGCTTGTTTTTTGCGGTTTTGGGGCATCTTTTAGGGGAATGTTGACTTTTACGCCTGAGTCAACGCGGTCGCCTGCTTTTGCGGGGGTTCCGTTTACAAGCACTTTTCCCTGCCTTAAAAGACGGTGTATCAGCGGCAGGGGGAGATCCGGCAGAGCCTTGCGCAAAAGCCTGTCCAGCCTGCGTCCCTTGTCGTTTTCTCCCGTAATCAATTCCATTGAATATAGAGTGTATTGACAAAATCCGCTCATTACTAGACCATTATAAAATGACCGCTGTAACAGAATTAAAATCCTTATTTGGAAACATTATCTTTCTTTCCGCTTTTTCCAGCCTGTGTTTATCCCAAATTTTAAAGATGGTTGTTTACCTGTTAACCCATAAACATAAAAAACCGCTGGAAGCGATTCAACTGGCAATTTGGAGTACAGGAGGAATGCCTTCAAGCCATTCCGCTTTGGTTTGTTCATTAACGACATCAGCCGGAATTAAACAGGGCATATCTTCGGATTTTTTTATCTTTAGCCTTGTTTTTGCGCTGGTTGTGCTTCGGGATTCTCTTGGAGTAAGGAGAGCCGCCGGATTGCAGGCGAAAGCGCTTAACTTTCTTGGAAAACAGGCGTCGGAAAAGCTTGGTTTGGAATTTGTTGCCGTACAGGAAATCAACGGTCATAGCATGATGGAAGTTCTGGTAGGCGGAATTTTAGGCGTATTGATTGCGGTCGGTTTTTATATATTTTTAGTATAGGCATATATGTCTTTTTTTCGTTTTTTCCTGCTGTTAACCTTTGTTGCATTACTGTCAGCCGCCGGGCTGTTGGCTCTTGCTTTTCATTCGGGATACAGCGGCTACCGTGGCGGATATGCGGTACTCAGCGCCGACGCTTCTGTCGATGACAGGCTTCTCCGGGAAAAATTAAGCGGCATTAATGCGCCGTCTGCCTCCGGTCTTTACGCAGGATCTCCGGTATCCGAATCTTCGCAATGGGTTATGCTTGACGATTTTGGCTCGCTTCAGATGATCCCCCTTGATCAATATAACGCGAGGGTATTGTCTTTTGACCCGCGCAACGACGGTTATGCGGATAAGTTAAAAAATGTTTTTGTCCATGACGGCAAACGTTTTGTTTATATACCGCTTAAGGCCGGCGGCTGGGCGGCATCTTCCCTTGACAGGCAGTTTAGCGATATGTTAAGCGGCATTCCGTTTTCAGTGGAATATTTCGGCGTTGGAAAGCCCACATCTCTTTTTTTTATCGCTTATGCCGCATCTTCCCTGTTTTTAATTATTATTTGTTATGTGAAAAAAAAATCTTATCCTGGCATAACGGCTGTTTTTGCCCTGCTTCCGGTGCTTTCCTGCCTTGCGTTTTCAGGCGCTTGCGGTTTTGCCGCAGCCGCTTTGATTCTTGGTCTTTTTGTATGCCTTCGTGAGCCGATGGCAGAGATGGTTAAGCATTTTTCTTTTAAGATGATTTTTAAAAATGTAATTGCGCCTTATAAAACTTACTGGCTGTTTTTTGCCGTTTTCGCGGCGGCTGTCGCCGTTATGGCTATTTTTACAGATTTAAATCCATTTATTTTACTTTTGACATTTACAGCTTCTCTTGCTGTCTTTCTTCTTTCTGTAAAAACAATATCGCTTTGGGGAAGTACGCAGAGGCGTTTCGTTCCCGTAATGATAATCAGGCGGCGTTCCCCGGATTTTTCTTTTTCAATATATATGGTCCCCTTTGCCGCCGCCGCTTTTATCGTAATGTTTCTAACTCCGTATATGCCGGGCTCTTTTTCGGGCGGCGGTAAATTTAACTTCCTTGTAGACGAGCGGGATTATGCCGCGCATCTTGCCTATCAGGCGGATTTTTCCACGCGCCAGATTGGCGGACAAGATTCCTCTTATCCGTCCTATATTAGCGGCGAAGACGGCCTTCCGGTCGCGGATACAAATTTTACCGGAATCCCGAAAATAAAACTTGATGATTATCCCCCATTCCCCGTAAAACATTTAATGGATTTTTTAAAAAACGTTAACTCGGGCGGAAAGGCGGCGCCTGCCGCCGGAGGAAGCAGAATATTGGAAAACATGTCTTTGTTGCTTTTATTGCTTTTTATTTTACCCGGATTATTGTTTAAAGGAAAAATAGTATTTGGTAAAATACTGCTGCCGGCAAAGGGCAGGTTTGCCGGTTTTAAGAGATTTGCGGGTATGTTCAGACGGACAGACATAAACCGCAAAAATGTGCTATTGTATAATAGTAAAAACAATTCTCGTATCCGAAAGGACGCTTGATAAATGAAGATATATTCTTTTCCGCGCGGCGGGCTTGTCTTTGATGACCCTACGGCTCCGCAAAAAAATAACGCTGTAAACGCCTTTCTTCCGGCGGTTTCGGTAATTCCTCTCGGCGATTCCGATACAAAGGTTTTTCCCATCGTACAGACGGGTGAAGCGGTCAGGGAAGGAATGTTAATCGGCAGGGCGGCGGGCCCTAACGCCGTTAACGCGCATGCTACGGTTCCCGGCAGGGTTATCCGTAAAATTGCGTGGAAAGATCAATTCGGCATAAATAATGACGCCGTTGTAATCCGTATGGAAGGCGCTTTTGAAAAATTGGGCAGAAGGGAAGATATTTATCAATGGAAAGGTTTGAGCGGCTATGATCTGCAAAGGATTATATCCGAACTAGGCGTTGTGGAAATGGAAAATACAGGCAGGCCTCTTGCCGGCATGATTTCCGCCGCGAGAAGCGAGAACGAAAAAATAACGCTTGTAGTGCGCTGTGTTTTTGACGACCCCTGGCTTGCCGCGGATTACGCGCTTTGCAATGAAAGATTGCAGGCTATTGTTGAGGGCGCCGCTATTGTCGCTAAAGCCTGCTTTAAGGTAACTCAGATAATTTTTGCGGTTTCACATCATGAAAAAGAATTAGGCGAAAGACTTATGCAGGAAGCCGCAAATTGGGACATTCAATCCGTTCTTGTGTTAACAGGCTGCCGTTATCCTCAGCGTAACAACAGGGAACTTGAACTTACGCTCAGGATATTTGAAAGAAAAGAGAAGTATGATTTCGGCTCTTTTCTTATCTTAAGCCCTTCTGTTTTAGCCGCGGCTAACGACGCCGTAAAACATAAAAGGCCTATTCTTGACCGTTATGTGGCAGTAGGCGGATCGGCTGTAAGGCACCCTCAAATTTTGAAAGTAAGGATAGGGACAAGAATCGGCGAGTTAATAGAACAGTGCGGCGGTTTTTCTGAAGCGCCTTACAAAATTACGATAGGTTCTCCTCTTTCCGGAAGGGAAATAACATACCTTGACGAGCCTATAAGGAAAAACTGTTACGCGATTGCCGCCATGTCAAAATCGCAGGCCGCTTCCAGAGAACAGCAGAACTGCATTAACTGCGGCGAATGCAGAACCGTATGCCCGATGGGGCTTGATCCTCAGCATATTTACAAGCGAATAAGAACTCATGGGGCGGCAAATGCCGGCTCGGCGTGGTGTCACGGATGCGGCTGCTGCAAGATTGTATGTCCGTCCGCGCTGTTGTTATCTGAAACAATAACGGAAGGAAATCAGGAGACGGCGAATGCCTGAACAAAAGCCAGTATTTAAAATGAAGCCTCAAATTAATATTTCCTATCCAAGCAGCGGAAGAATGTGGCTTGTTTCAGTATGCGCCTTTCTTTGTGTGCTGCAGTCAGCGTTATCTGACAACGGGCAATCGTTAATAGTTGCCGCCGTCTCTGTTTTTACCGCGGTGTTATTGGAACTTTTTATAACAATGAAGCAATTTGGGGTTTCCAAAATAAAAGACGGAAGCGCAATAGCGACAGCGCTGATTTTTTCTCTGTTACTGCCGAATCAGATTCACCCTGTATACGCAGTTTTTGGAGCGGCATTTGCGATTGTCATAGTAAAGTACAGCTTTGGCGGGTTAGGATCAAACTGGCTTAACCCGGCGCTGGGAGGCTGGCTTTTTATCCGTTTCTCATGGCCGTCTGTCTTTCAAAAGGCAATTGAGAACAGCGCGTCGGAAATGTCCATTTCCGGATTAAGCGCGTTGGACAGTACCGTTACTTCTTTTTTTAATGACACGGTTTTTTCTTTTACAGGGGTTCAGCTCCCGTCAGGTTATATAAACCTTCTTTTCTTAAACAATCCGGGCATGATTGTGGACAGAGGCCTTTTTATGCTTTTGCTTGGCACTATAGTTATTACGGCGTTTGGAATTAACCGGGGGTGGGTGCCGCTGGTTTTTATTTTGGTATATGGCTTCTTAATCCGTTTTGCGGGAGACACGCCGGGAATATTCTGGACAGGAGATTTATTATACGGCCTTTTTTCGGGAGGCACTATCGCGGCGGCTTTTATTCTTGCCGCGGAACCGGGAAGCGGCGCAAAATTATGGCAGGGAGTTTTCTTTTCCGTTGTTCTGGGAGCGGTTCTTTCATGGTTTTTACGTTACCGCTGCATGGAATACACGGGCTGTTTAATCGCTTTGGCGCTGGTAAATTGTTTTACGCCGCTGATACGCCTTTTTGAAGATAAAATTTTCTTTTCACGCAAAAACAAAAGCATGTTCCCGGAGAATCTGTTATGAATAATACCGGTAATATGAAAGATAAAGCGATTATTTTCGGCTGGGTTGCCGGGCTGTTGTTCTTTTTATCCCTGCTTTGGATTTTAACGCAGCCGGTTCAAAAACATTATCTTTTAAGGTCAATAAACAACGTGTTAATCGCCAATGGGGATACCCGCAGAATTACGGATTATAAAGGCATCAATGACGGTAAAACAGGCCTGTTTGGATACTGGTTCCTTATATATAATTCCACAAGCAGAATGTTTGTATTCGCCGCTTTTCAAGATGGAATTCTTATTCCCCTTGGAGCTGTTGTTTCAGATAACGGCAGTGTGGAAGATATAATCCCTTTAAGCGCCCATGCCGCGCAGGTTGCGGATAAATTACCGGCGAGCGTTTTACAGCTTTATATTACGCGGATAGAAGCCGCGGCGCTTGCAATCAAGAGAGGAAATAAATGAGTCTTGACCGGCAGCATTCATTTTGGGGTTCTCTTTCTCCCCTTGGCGGATTATCGGGCGCGGGTCTTTTGGTTATGGCTTCCGCGCGTCTTTCATGGGCTGTTATAATAGCCGGAAGTTTATTCTGGGTGTATGGGTTTACAACGTTTGTTTTTTCATTTTTGTGTTTCGGAGTAAACACAAAAATCTTCCCGGTGGAAGGGAGAAGATATGTTTTTACATGCATCGCGTCATTTTTCGGCGGCGTATATATTTTATTGCTGTGGTTATTATGCCCGGTTGCCGGTTTTGAAATGTTTTTTCTTCTGCTCCTTGTTCCGTTGTTTTGCGCAAGTTCCGGAATTGTAGAACAGATTGTATCCGTGCCTGAAAATACCAGTATTGATGTTGCAAACGATGTATCAGACGCTGTTTCGCAAGCGGCTGTCCTTGCTGGTTTAATTATTGTTTTTTCCATTGTAAGAGAACCTTTGTCTTTTTGTTCCCTTTCGCTTCCGGGATCTTCCGGCGGATTAATAACGATAATGTATTTCAGGTCAAATTCATTTTTCCCGATAGGGATATTCGCGTCTTCAGCCGGAGCTTTAATGCTTTTGGGGTATATTATTTGTTTATACCAATACGGAAAAAGCGCCATTTCAAGGAGTTAAATAAAATGAATCAAATACCATTTGTAGTTTTAATAATCCTTTCGGCGTTTTCAATGAATCTGACGCTTCAATGCGCTCTTGGAATTAAGGGAGCCGCCGAATCCAGAAGTCCCGGGAATTTATCAACCTTTCTTAAATTGGTAATTATTTTCTTATGCGTCGTTATGTTATGGGCGTTTTTCTTCAAAGTAATTCATTCAATGTTTTCCGGCATGTTTATTTATGTGTTGATGTTTCCTGTCAGCTTCATTGTATATGAAGCGCTGGAATATCTGTTTTTTAATCAATTATTGAAAGAAAGGCTGGGAAATGAATGTTCCGTCAGTTTCCCCGGAGGAATAACAGTTGCGGCGGTTTTTATCTGCGTGAACATTGCGGAGGATTTAACACAGGCCGCTCTTTTGTCTTTTGGATTTGCCGCGGGCATTTATCTTGTATTGATAATAACAGGTGAAATTCGCCGAAGGGCGGCTTTGGAAGCGGTCCCGTTGTTTTTGCGCGGCAAACCGCTTGTGCTTATTTCCATGGGAATGCTGTCTTTGGTTTTTTCCGTAAGCGCTTTACTGGTTTTCAGGATGATTGGGGCAAAGTGAAAGAAAAGAAAATTTTCTTGATTCTTGGTTCTCATGCCCATGTTCCGTCAGGGGCAAACGAAAATGAATTTCAATATGTATATGAAAACCGGATACGCCCTTTTATATCAACATTGTACCGTTATTCGAATATACAGGCGGTGCTTCATTATTCCGGCGTTCTTCTTTATTGGGTAGAGCGCAACCACCCTGAATTTTTTTTATTAATCGAAGATATGGTAGCCAGAAAACAGGCGGATATTCTAAGCGGCGGTTTTTATGAACCCATGCTGTCTTTAATCCCGCTTCAGGACAGGATCGGGCAGATAGAGTTTATGACAACTTACCTTCGCAAGCATTTCGGCAAGCGCCCCCTCGGCTGTTGGATACCCGGCATGACATGGGAACAGCATTTGGCCGCCGCCCTTGCCGCAAGCGATATGCAGTATACTTTTTTATCACAGGATCAATTTGTACAGGCAGGTCTTTCGGGAATAGACCTTTATTTCCCGTGCATCAGCGAAGATCAGGGAAAACTGATAACGGTCTTTCCTGTGTCAATGTCGGTACAGGCGATGCTGGCGCAAAAAAGTTCGTCCCAGGTTTTTATTGATATAAAGAACACGATTAATGAAAAACTCGCTCTTTCGGCTGAAAGCGTAATTTCTGTTTTCCCCGAAAAACCTTTTTCCGATCCTCAGGAGGCGCAGGAAACCGCGTGGAACCGTTTTTTTGAAGAGCTTTCTCTTTCAAAGGATTTTGTAGAAACCGTACTGCCGTCAAAAGTAATAAGGACAAATAAAATCCTGAAAAAAGCTAGTTTCCCCAATTCATCGCCGCTTGAAAATAATTTTTCCCCGCGCCGTTTTCTTATAGAGCATTGCGAGGCAAACGGCATATACTCAAAGATGATTTTTACCAGCGTGCTTATTAATCAGTTAAAGGGAGACAAATACAGAAAACAGAATGCGAGGGAAGAGCTTTGGAAAGCCCAGGATTCCAGTTTGTTTACTCCGGGAAACGGCTTCTTGCGCCATGAGCTTCGTAAAGCGGCGTACAGTTCCCTTTTGCGCGCCGAAAGGCTGTCCAGGGAAAAGGGCAGGTTTACTTCTTCGCTGATAAAACATGATTTTGATCTTGACGGCATAAAGGAATATCTTTTTCAGGACGCAAGAATTAACTGCTATATCCAGCAAAAAGGCGCGAGCGTTTTCGAGCTTGATTATCTGCCCAAAGACTGGAATTACCTTGACTGCGGTTCTTCCAACTCCGCGCAAGACAGGCGCACAGCCTTTTCCGACGCGCTGATACCCGAATCCGCGCCCGAACAAATTGATTTTAAAAACAGTTTTCCTTACGGCTCGCGCCTGTGCTTTAACGAGCAATATGAAGAAGTCTCGCAGGACCGCAAAGGAAAATCATGCTTTAAACTTCCGGCTTCAGGCGCTGATACTCCGTACGGCGGCATTGTAATAGAAAAAAGTTATCTGCTAAAGAAAGATATTCTTTCGGTAAATTATATTTTAAAAAACACAGGCGAAAACCCTGAAAACTTTATTCTTGTTACGGAAATTGATTTTTCATTCGCGGGCAACGGCGAAGACTTTGCGCGTTTTTACACTGTAGACCAAAGCGGAAAAGACACCCCCGCCGAAAATATTTTAACTAATGCCGAAACTCTTAAAATACAAGACATAAACAACGAGGTACAGCTTTTGTTAGGTTCCGTAAAACCATTTTCAGGCTGTCTGCTTACCGCCTTCGACGACGGCCTGTATCAGGCGAACCGCATTTTGCCGCAGTTTGCGGTTTCATTAAAAAGCGGCGAAACATGGACGAATGAATTTAGTTTGAAGTTCTCGCACTAGGGGAAAAAGAATTATCAGTTTGTATTGAATGTTAATCTTCTTTCCTGTAATATTTAAATATGAAAAGACGCTTAATAACTTCAGCCTTGCCCTATGTGAACAATGAACCGCACCTCGGCAACCTTATACAGGTGCTTTCCGCGGACGCTTTTGCCCGTTTTTGCAGGCTTAAAGGCTACGAGACCCTTTATGTCTGCGGTACGGACGAATACGGAACCGCTACCGAAAACAAGGCGGCTGAAGAAGGATTGTCGCCGAAAGAACTGTGCGACCGCTACCATAAGATTCACGCGGATATTTACCGCTGGTTTAATATCGCTTTTGATAAATTCGGCCGCACTTCGACGCCCATACAAACCGAAGTTACTCAGGATATTTTTACAAAACTTGACAAAGCGGGTTATATCTGCGAAAGAACAATAGAACAATTTTATTGCGCAAAATGCGGAAGATTCCTTGCCGACCGCTATATCCGCGGCATCTGCCCGAAATGCGGTTCAACAAAAGCGCGCGGCGACCAATGCGAAGACTGCCAGAAATTGCTTGATCCCACCGACTTAAAAGAGCCGCAATGTTCCGCCTGCGGAAGCAGCCCTACTCTGGAAAAAACAAATCACCTTTACATAGACCTTCCCGCGATAAAAGATAAACTGGAAGCATGGATTAAAACCGCTTCGCAAAAGGGCTTTTGGGCGAATAACGCGGTACAGATGACACATGCGTGGATACGCGACGGCCTTAAAGAACGCGCTATAACCAGGGATTTAAAATGGGGAATCCCCGTGCCGAAACCCGGCTATGAAAAAAAGGTTTTCTATGTTTGGTTCGACGCGCCCATAGGCTATATTTCCATTACGGGAAATCTTGGCGAGGAAAAATCCAAAACAGGATGGCGCGATTTTGTAAATTACTGGTGGAAAAGTCCTGACGAAGTTGAATTGTATCAGTTTATCGGCAAGGATAACATTCCTTTCCATACCGTCATTTTTCCTTCCAGCCTTTTGGGAAGCGGCGATAATTGGACAATGTTACACCACATGTCCAGTTCCGAGTACTTAAATTATGAAAACGGTAAATTTTCCAAATCCAGGGGAGTCGGCGTTTTCGGGACGGACACAAAGGAAACCGGAATCCCCGCCGATGTATGGCGCTTCTATATTTACTATAACCGCCCCGAAAAATCGGACGCGATGTTTACATGGGACGACTTTCAGGAAAAAGTAAACGGCGAACTTATCGGCAATTTGGGGAATCTTGTAAACCGCACCCTTTCATTTGTTACGCGCTATTATGACGGCGTCATACCGGAAGGAGAAAGTAACGGCGCTTTTTGGGACGAAGTGAAAAAACGCGAGATGTCAATAACCGAAAAACTTGACAGAGCCGAACTGCGGGACGCTTTCAGGGATATATTCGAGCTTTCGTCATTTGCGAATAAATATTTTCAGGACTCCGAGCCCTGGCGTCTGCGAAATGACGATCCGGAAAAAGCAAAAGAAGTAATCCGCGATCTTTCATATATTGTGCGTGATCTTTCCATATTGATAGAGCCCTATATGCCGCAAGCGGCGTTAAAGATCGCTTCGTTCTTTGGTATTAGTGAAACTGAAGGACTTGGCTGGGTAGATCTCGGCAAATTGGGAGTTCTCGGCGATGTGCAGATAACAAGCGAAGTGCTTTTCGCGAAGCTGGAAGACGAGCAAGTGGCGGTTTTACGCGAAAAATATTCCGGAAGCCAGCAAGAAAGAACCCAGGCTAAGCCGTCGTTTTCTTCTGTCGTGGATTTGCGCGTTGCAAAGATAGTGAAAATAGAGCGGCATCCGAAGGCCGATAAACTTTATATCGAACAAATTGAAACTGGGGAGGGGGAAGAGCGTACAATTGTTTCAGGCCTTGTGCCTTTCTATACCGAGGATCAGCTTCTTGGGAAGAAGATTATCGTCGCCTACAACCTAAAGCCCGCAAAACTCAGAGGAATTGAATCGAGGGGGATGCTTCTTGCCGCTGGCGATAAAAACGGAGTCGGTCCTGACGGGTCGGCGGTTGAAAGGGTAGAAGTGCTGGACGCGGGCGATTATCCCGTAGGAACAAGGCTGTTGCCGGAAGGCGAAGAAGCCGGAGCGGTACCTGCGGAAATCGACATAGATACGTTTTTTTCTTATCCGATTGAAGTTAAGGATAACGAAGTTTTAAGCGGAGGGAAAAAACTGTGCCTTAACGGAAACCCTGTTCGCACCATTATTATTCCGAATGGGGAAGTACATTAGTTCTTGGGATGACACGGTTGGTAACCCGCCCTTGTAATAGGAATTTGAATGGCTTTTATCAATAATATATCAGAAGTTGATTTCGAAGTTTGCAAAGACGCGGCTTCTTTTTTACAATCCGATGTATGGGGAAAATTTAAATCCCGCTTCGGCTGGAAAAGCAGGGCGTTCTTAATCGAATTATCAGGATACGCGGCATGTCCCCTGTTATTGCTTTCCCGCCGTCTTGCCCCCGGCTTTTCGTTCGCGTATGTCCCGTGGGGACCAAGCCTGCCTGATAATTTTCCCGCCTCTGACAGAACGGCAGCTCTTGCGGAACTTGCGATAAAACTTAAGCCTTTAATTTCGCGTAACACCGCGTTTATCCGTTTTGATCCGCCGTGGGCAAAAGGTGACGGCGAAAACCAATTACTGCTTTCCGCGGGTTTTAAGCGCGCCGCCGCTGATATCCAGCCGCCTGATACCGTCATTATCGATCTGTCTTCGTCCGAGGAAGAAATTCTTGCGGCGATGAAACCCAAATGGCGCTATAATATCTCGCTTGCAGGAAAAAAAGGCGTACAGGTAAACTCAGGCGATTCGCATGAGATAGAAAAATTTTACAATCTGTTAAAAGAGACAGCGCAAAGGGACGGCATCGCGGTACACAGCGTCGATTACTATAAAACTCTTTTTGAAATTTGCGAAGCGTCCCGAGGGAGCGAATCTTTGCGCCTTTATACCGCAAGCCATGAAGGCGATATTCTTGCGGCGGTTGTGGTTCTTTTCAGAAAGAATACGGCGACTTATCTTTACGGAGCGTCTTCAAACATAAAGCGTAATCTGATGGCTCCGTACGCCCTTCAATGGAAAGCCATGCAGGACGCGAAAAGCGCGGGCTGTATTTATTATGATCTTTTCGGCATTCCTCCCGACGATAACCCCAACCATCCGATGTCGGGGCTATATCGATTTAAGACAGGTTTCGGAGGGCGGATCATTCACCGTCCCGGAAGCCTGGATTTTGTTTATAAACCTTTTGTATATAATCTTTTTAATTTTGCCGAAGCTTTACGAAAAAAAATCCGCGACCGCAGGAAGCGTATTGCAATAAATCCCGATTCAAAGGTATAGTTAATCAAGGAGTTATTATGGCCTTTGCGTTAAATACTTACCCAATTACCTACAGGGCAAAATTTGACGGCGGAAACTGGAGCGGCGAATATCTTGAAAAACCGCACAAGACCCCCGAAGAAGAAGAAAAAATGAGCGAAGACGATCTCGCAAAATTGCAGGATTCAAGAAACTGCTATGCCGATATGCCGCTTGTAAGCTACACAAGCCAGTACGGTCTTGCCTGTTTTGAGGGGCTCAAAGCTCTGCCTCAAAAAGACGGCGGGCTTGCTATTTTTCGTCCCGATAGAAACGCGGCTCGTTTTTACCGTTCGATGGAAGGCCTTTGCATGCCGCCCTTCCCCGAAAAATTTTTTCTTGAAGCGTGCGTTGAGACAGTCAAAAGAAACTTTAAACTCGGTTTTTATCCGCGTTATAACAAAGATTGGGAAAAAGACTCGTTCATGACGGCGGACTCCGTTTATATAAGGCCGTTTTCAATGTCGGAAGGCGGCATAGGTGTAAATTTGTCCTCCAAGCCGTGGGTATATGTGATTAACACCCCGGTAAGCGCTTATTTTTCATCAAACAATTCAGATGCTGTTATTTCCGACAGAATCCGCGCGACGCCGAACGGCACAGGCTGGATAAAAGCCTGCTCAAATTATGTAATTTCCGCTCTCGCGAAATCCGAAGCCCTTAAAGCCGGTTTCATGGAGTGCGTGTTTCTCGATGCTGTACACCGCAAATATATGGAAGAAGGCTCGTCCTGTAACATCTTCTTTTATTTAAAGTCCGGCGAGCTTGTAACCCCTGAACTTGGTGACACAATACTTCCCGGCATTACCCGCGCAAGCATCATCGAACTTGCCGGCGACAAAGGCATAAAAGTGTCCGAAAGGCAAATCTCGATTGAAGAGGTTCAGGCGGAAACAAAGGAATGTTTTGTCAGCGGAACCGCCGCCGGAGCCACACCTATCACTTCCATTACATATAAGGGAAGGAAATCGGTCTTTAACAACGGCAAGATCGGCGATTTTTCAGCGGACATTCGCGATACCATCAAGGGCATCCAGTACGGGACTTTGCCTGACACCAAGGGGTGGATGGTTAAAGTTTAATTTATCTCAAAGAAGTAATACCTTGACCAAAGCGATATTTTCCTGCTTAATGGTTAAGGTGCGGGGATATAGCTCAGTTGGTAGAGCGATTGGTTCGCAATCAATAGGCCTGGGGTTCGAATCCCCATATCTCCATAAAAATATGCCGTTATTGACATTTTTTTGAACTTTTGGCATATTTAATACGGTGCTTTTTTTTCAAAGCGGCGCTGTCGCCCACCTAAAGGTGAGCTTGCGTTAATGGTCTGGGATTACATTTTTTGCGCTTGGGCTGTTTGATTTTATTGGCTATAACACCGCTTAACGCGGTGCTTATGTCTAGCCACCTTAGCTCAGTTGGTAGAGCAGCAGACTGAAAATCTGCGTGTCTGGAGTTCAATTCTCCGAGGTGGCATTTGCCTTTTTATGCTATACTTCTTCCATGCCCCAAACAAAACTTGATATATTGGTAGATATCCTGAAAGACGCGCCGGACGAAGTTTTTATCCAACCCCATAATGTCCCCGACCCTGACGCCATTGCCTCAAGCCTCGGTTTGTACTATCTACTTTCCCAACGCGGAATAAAAAAACTCGCGATTGTCTATGATCAGGAGATAGAAAAGGCAAATTCCCTTAAGATGCTTGAGTTGTTTAATGTGCCTATAATAAAAGCCGCCGACGCCCATACTTTGGGAACCGAAGACTGGGCAGTGCTGGTAGACGCGCAGAAAGGAAACGCCAACATTACAGACCTTCCCACAGATGAAGTGGCGGCTATCGATCATCATGAATATAAGGGAAACATGGGATATCGTTTTGAAGATATACGCCCCGGCGTGGGAAGCTGCAGTTCTATTATAGCTGAATGGTTTTTTGAAAATAAAATTGAACCTCCAAGAATTATCGCGACAGCCCTTCTTTACGGAATTCTTATGGATACCGACAACCTTACCAGAGGCTCCACGAATTTTGACATAGATATGTTTTACCGTCTTTACAGCCTTTCCGATATAGATATGATCGTGGAGCTTAAAGGAAATGAAATTTCCGTTCAAGACCTTGATTTGTACGCGGAAGCGTTTAAGACCGTGGAAATTTATGACGAGCTTGCCTTTCTGCGCTTAAAGAATGTAAACGATTCCCTTTTGGGCGCGGCGGGCGATATTGTGATTAGCATTGCGGGCGTAAACATTGTCGTTGCCTATGCGGTTAAAGAAAAAGGAATAAAACTTTCGGTCAGGAGTATTTGTGGCAAAGTAAAAGCCAACGATCTTGTCAGATTCCTTGTAGAAGGCTGCGGGGTAGGCGGCGGTCACGATAACATGGCGGGAGGCTTTATTCCCATTGAAAACTTGAGTAAATCCAGGGTGTTGGATACCTTTATCAAGCACCGCGCCATTGAGTTTTATGAAAAAACGTGAATTTTCATTCAATTTCCAATGAATGGAGGGTTGTCCTTTTCTGATTATTTTCAATATGAAAAGAAAAAATTAAATTTTTATCATCAACGCTTATTTTAAAAGATGATTTATTTGTTATTTTTAACATTTCCAAAATAGGCGTATCAACTGCAAAAGCGGCGCTATTCTCATGTTGGATATGTTTTTTAACCATAAAAGCTTCCTTAATTATATTGTAGACTTATTATCGGCTTAAATCAAGTTTTTTTGATATAAAGGCTTAATTATTTAATCTATGTCATTAATCTGTTGTTTGCCGGATAAAAGCTTTTTTCTGTCGGAATGAGAAAGATTATCATAGGATTTAGTTCTGCATATACTGCATGAACAATGTATCTTTCCTTTTGAAAAACGTCCTGTTCTGCCTCCGCCGGACCAAGCGGATACATAATTTTCTCCTCCGTATTGCTTTAAGAGACGCACTTTTCTTTTAATGACCCGCATTCGCTGTGAGCGTCGATATGCTCTTGTTTTTTTCATGTGAATATTATAAATCATTCCTGCTCTTTTTTGTACTCCCTGTAGAAATAGGGACAATACGCATCCGCAGTGATTTATCTCCAAACATAGTACTGCTAAATCCAATGGCTAATAAAATAAATGAGACGTATTTCCTATAACTCAGGATTTGGGCGTATCTTCTTTGATACTTTTAATTAAACAGCGCCATTAGCTTTCAGCCAATTTACAGCTTCAGGAACGTCGCCAAAACCAATTCCCATAGATAACGGTGTTTTGCCGTCATTTGCTTTTGCATTAAGATCAGCGCCCAATTCTTTTAAACATTTTAAACTCTCTACCATATTTCCTGAAACAGCCATAAATACCGCGGTATGACCTTTATCCGTTCTGGCATTTACATCAGCTCCTAATTCAACAAGGCATTTTATGCTGGCTATTTGCTCATGCTTACCCATTACCGCAGAAAATATAGGTGTATAACCATCTTTTGCTTTTGTATTTACATCAGCTCCAAGCGAAACAAGGCATTTTATGGCCTTTGTTTTGCCAAATGCTGTTGCTGTAAATATTAAAGTATAACCTTCACTATTAGGTTCATGTATATCAGCGCCTGCCCCTGCAAGACATTTCATTACTTCTGTATCTTCACTCATCACTGCATAAAACATTGGTGTAAGTCCCTCATTCTCTTTTGCGTTAACATCTGCTCCAAGAGAAGTTAATAATTTAATCCACTTAATTTTATTTACTGAATCAATTTCTGTAACAATGACATGATGTAATACTGACAAACCTTTCCCATCTTTAAAATTAACATCTAAAGCGCCGCTTTTTGCTGTGTTTTCAAACACAGTAAATTCGCATCTCTTTATAGCTCCAATAATATCTAAGATAGAATAAGCCATAAAATCACTCCTTCAATAAAATATATTTTTGAGCCTGTTTCAAAATCTGTTATTTTTTTCACAGACTCCTGTAGTTTTTAGACCAATGGCATAAACAACATATTTATAGTATCATTTTTGTTAAAAAATTACAAGTGGAATATATACCTCTTTTTCGTGTAATTCATAGTGAATAGACGAAATTTCTTAATAAAAAATGTTATTTTCTCCTTTACAATTTGTCATATATATAATACAATTATTTTATGTACGAGGTTGAGACAACCGAAGAATTTGATATTTAGCTTCAAAATTTGCGGGACATTAGCATGAGAGGGTTCATTGCCAAGGAGTTGTAAATGTTGAAAACAAAGAAATTTGATGTTGTTGATTACCTCAAAACAGAAGAAGAAATTAAAGCATATCTTAATGCTTTTTTTGACGATGACGATTATAAATATCTTCCCCTTGCTTTAGCTGACATCGCTCGCGCTCGTAAAGCAATGACAGCCGCCGCAAAAGCTGCTGGTGTATCTCGAACCAGTCTATACCAATCTCTCTCTGAGGACGGACATCCGGCTTTTGAAACCATCGCAAAAGTCGCTCAATCTCTCGGCTATCGGCTATCATTGGTTCCGGTATCTAAACTGTCGGGTAAAAAGACAAAGAAGCATACGAATTCCAAGAAGACAAAAATGAGTGTTTAGGGGTTATAATATGTAGTGTCGTCAATTTCGAGCCTATCCGGTGTTTATTTTTCACTATCCTAAAAACTGACCGTCTTTCCAGTTTCCTTCTTGAACCACGCCGTTAGCAAAATCGTCTTCATAAGTTCCGCCGCCAATCTCTTGACGGCGTTGTTGTACGACAAGTTACAAATCCGGATTTGACCGAATCTTTTTTGATACTTTTTCCTCGTAACTTCTGCTTGTGTAATTAGGACAGCCTTTCCAATTACTGCTGGACAAGCATTTATTTTCTCTGTCACTCCCATCCTGATATGTGCCAAAGAAAGCACACTTTTTGTATTCCCTGTCGAAATACGGGCAATCTACATCTGCCATGATATACCTCCATAAAAATATTTTGTCTTGTTAACAACAAGATATACGCAATTGTTCATAATGCATTTGTACACCTTCCCGAGGTTTGGAACCACGGAGGAGAAAATCACCTGAATAGCTCTTCTATCGACTCTTCATCGTCATCTTGCATAATCGAATAATCATTGTTGAAGAAAAACCCGGTGTATGAGCCGTTTCTACTAATTCTTTCAATTCCCATATCGACTATTCTAACTCTGGTAAGACCGGCACAATATGGATCACTTTTACTAATATCTGCAATTTTGCCGCCATTCCCAACAATTATTTTCCAATTGGTGGCTTTTGAATTACTATCTGCGATCGTTCCGCCTTCGCCTGCGAACCAACCCGTGTCTCTTGGCGCAATTTTTGCCATGATATACCTCCATAAAACAAACGTTTTAAGCCCGCCGGCTGTTTATTTCTCTGTCCAACGGACAGCTTTTTTCAACCGGCCTTGTATCGCACCACAAGCTGTATCGCCGGAAAAAGTAACTCAACTGAAACTTGGCGGTTTCGTGTCTTTCCACATTCCATTTGCGGAATCCATTTTACTTAACATGTTTTTTGCATCAGAAATTACTACTGGCTCGCTGGGATTAAGACTAATGACTTTTTCCAGGTCTTTCCTTGCCTTATCATCTTGATTTTTAGCGCTGTATGCCATTGCACGTCCCATATAAGAAAGATAATAGTTTGGATCAATTCTGATTGACTCGGTAAAATCTTTGATACTCTGTTCGTATTTTTTTGACTGGGAAAGTAAAAACCCACGTAGACAATAATTTGAACTATCATTAGGATCAAGTTCGATTGCTTTTGAATAATCATTAATTGCCAGATCAAACTGACCTGATTGAGTATAGGCCATTGCGCGGCTATTGTATGCAGAGGCTCCGTTTGGGTTAAGCTTGATTGCTTCGTTAAGTTCAATTATAGCTTTATCCAAATTACCATCAATAAGCGATTTTAATGCTTGTTCTGTTAATTTATCATAATTTTGACCTTCCATTCCATTCTCCTTTGGTTTTATATTTTACCATACCCTTTTTTACGTCCAACGTACAGTGGTTTTATTGTAACTTTTTTATTTTAATTTTTTTCTTTATAAACCGTACAAGGAGACCAATAGGTCCGGCAAAAGTTAAACCAACTAGAATAACAGCCAGCATTATTAAAAAGAATTTAACGGCATCAAAACATCCTTTTTCATGGTATGTGTTCTTAAACCCATAAGGAAGTATATTCAATGTAGATATAGCGCCGCCAAGACCTGTGCCAAACCATATTCCCATAAAGACTCCCGCCAAAATAGAGTCCGAACCGCCATCATTTGCTCCTACTGCCAATCCAATGATAAGACCAACAACACAAAATACCGCAGACAAGATAAGTATGGTTTTTAATTCTTTCTTTTCTGTCATTAATTCATAACTTTCATCATCGGATTTGATAATATCATCGAAATAACCTTCGGCAACTTCGCCGTTAGCAAAAGTCATTTTTCCTTTTTTAGCTTCGTCGTTAACAAAATCGCCTTCAAAAACATCGCCATTTAAGGTCATTTTCCCTTTACCATGTCTGTCGCCGTCAACTACATCGCCTTCGTAAACTATACCGCTTGAAAATGTAAGTTTTCCTTTGCCATTAGGCCTGTCGTTAACGAAATCGCCTTCGTAAACATCTCCCTCTGCAAGAGTTACTTTTCCTTTACCGTTAGCGACACCATCAATAATATCGCCTTCGTAACCACCGCCGTCAGCATAAGTCACTTTTCCTTTGCCTTTTGTCGGCTTGTCATTGGCAAAACCGCCTACATAAAAATCGCCGTTTGTAAGAGTCAGTTTTCCTTTGCCGTGTCTCGCGCCTTCAACAAAATCACCTTCGTAAACAGTGCCGTCAGCGTCAGTAGATTTTCCTTTGCCGGTAGGCGCGTCATCGGTGAAATCGCCTTCGTAAACACATCCGTTTCCAAATTTAAATCTTCCTTTGCCGTGCATATTGCCATCAACATAATCACCTTCGTGAATACTGCCGTTTGAAAAATTTGTTCTTCCTTTCCCGTGTCTCTGTCCGTTAAGAATACCGCCCGTGTATGTCCATGTTACTCCATTGTCATTTTCACCTTTTAAAGTACCTTGTTCAGCCATTATTTCCTCCATTTCTTTTTAAACGCTTAAGGGTAATCTATTTTATAATCTTTCCCTCGGCATGTATGCATTAATCGATACAACCCTTTCCTCAGACCTTTTAACGCGCCGTATTTTTCTATCGCTAATATCATATACTCCGAACATGTCGGCATACATAAACAACTGCGGCGCAAAAATTCAGGCATATAATGCTGATATAATTCAACCATCCCGATTATTATTCTTTTAAGTAATATAAATGATAATAAAAAAAACACAAACACAAAAACAAACATAAAAGGTATTTTCTCAAATAAAAAATTCATTATCATTGATACGGCAAAACAAACAAGCAAAAGAAGAGATAAAAAATATGCCGCATTAATAATGTTTGTCTTAGGTCGAATTAACTCCCGCTTTAAGACATAGTCGCTGACTATTTTTTTCTCTTCTATGCTTGTCATTTTAATCCTTAAGTTTACTCACCGCTTTTGGATTCTTTAAAAATATTAATCAAAGCGTTCCGTTTATTGTCCAAACGAACTGAGTTCTTTTTCGAGTTTTTTAATTTCATGCTTACCCCACAAAAATCGTATAAGCAGACCAATGGGTCCAAGAGCCGACAAAATAATAAGCCCAATTGCAATTGTTTTAAGAAAATTGATAACGATATCAGAACATCCTTCTGCTAAACATCCTCCTCCTTCTTTCACTTCTTGTTTTAAATTATGAGGAATGCGGGGAAGATAGCTTATAAAAACGCCAACACCGGTGCCAATCCATAATCCGCCAAAGATTCCCGCAAAGATAATATCAGAACCACCTTCAGTTATTCCTACTACCAATCCAACAATAAGACCAAGACCACAACAAATCGCAGAACAAATAAGAAGAAGTTTTTTTTCTTTTTTCTCCCACCATAAGTCAATTTCGACATCCTCTTTAGTTCTTTCTTTTTTAGCCATTTTCCTTTCCTCCATTTCAATATATAAACTCCCCATACGGGGTGTTTTTCCCGTTATTAACGCGCATAATGTCAGTCATACCTAGCCGCTAATTGTTCTATGGGCTTAATGAACTTATCAATTTAAATCCTTTTTCTTATCTCAGAAACAATTATCCAGCCGGCAGCCATGCCGCCAAGAAAACCAAAAAAGCTTTTTGAATTTACCGCCAGAATAATGCCAAGCGTCAGTCCGCACAAAATGGAAAATACTATTTTTTTTGTATCGCCGAAATCACATTTATAAAGATTTTTTTGCGCCAGTTCATTACCTTGTTTGGCGGCTTTTTTAAACAAGTACTTAGCTCTTGTCGGATTTTCTGAAACACCGTCCCCATTTAAATACATAACACCAAGATTATTCTGTGCATCCGGGTGACCTTGTTTGGCGGCTTCTTTATACCATTTAGCTGCTCTGTATGTATTTGGATTGCCGTTACTGAAAGAGCCTACTCTTCCGTATTCGTATAATTCTCCGAGAGCATACTGCGCACCCATGTGTCCATGAACTGCGGCTTTTTCAAATAAAGACGCTGATTCTTCATATTTATCCTGAAACATAAGACTTAACGCTTGTTCAATTAATTGTTCTTCATCTTTATTTTTTGAACCTGCAGTGAATGAAGCTTTATCTTCATCTAATCTTTTTGACGCTTCCTGAAAATCTTCCAATGCTTTTTTTGCTTCTTCAGGATCAACATTGTTCATTCCTATAAATTCGCCTTCTTTCCACTTTCCTTCTTCTACCCTGCCGTCAGAGTATGTCATTCTCCCTTTGCCGTACGGTTCGCACTTAACCAAATCGCCTTCGTATACATCGCCGTTTGCAGTAATCATTTTCCCGTTATGCAATTCGTCATCAACAAAGTTGCCTTCGTATACATTACCGTTAGCCATTGTATATTTTCCTTTGCCGTGCCAATTATCACCAAACCATTCACCTTCGTATATGCTGCCGCTCCTTAAAGTAACTTTTCCTTTGCCATGCCTCAAACCGTCAAGGAAATCACCTTCGTAATATCCGCCTTCCGCGTAAGTTACTTTCCCTTTGCCGTGAGGTTTGCCGTCAACCCAATCGCATTCGAATACATTGCCATTGGCCGTTGTATATTTCCCTTTACCGTTTGGTACGTCGTTAACCAAATCGCCTTCGTAAACATCTCCATTATCATATCTTCTGTATTCCATATAAAAACCAACTCCCTATAATAAAAAATCAATAGTTACCAATATAATTTTTAGGTACGTTTTTATTAGACATTATATAAAAACATAATATTTTGAGATTGTAATAAAAAAATACATTTTTGTCAAGCAAAATCAAATAATAATAACAATTTATTAAAAAACAGCCCAAAAATCATAATAAGTAAATAAATTTCTTATTTAAAGAAAAAACAAAATACCTGTTTGTTTTGTCTAATAAAAATGTACATTTATTTGTTACATAATACCAGCCATAGACATAAATCATATCTAAATATATAATTACCTCCAAAACATCCAAAATTTATTTTATACAAGGAATTAATATGCCTGAGTATCAGAAAGCCAAAAAAACTGGAGAAACAAAACAAAAAGGTGATTTACCCCTCTCAAAGGTTCAAAAAAAACCATCAGAGCAGAGCACTGTTGTTTGTCCAAATTGCGGCGCGTCAATTCCTGAGGGAGCGCTTTTTTGTCCTGAATGCGGGTTTGATTTGAACCAGCCTCTTTTTTGTCCGAATTGCGGCGCAAAGACTTCTCCGGGAGCGGATATTTGTCAGATTTGTAAAACTTGGCTTTTAGATGGTAAATGTAAATTCTGCTACGCTGATATTTCTCCTGATGCCGCTTTCTGTCCTGAATGCGGAAATCCGAAAGACGGAATAATCTGCCCTAATTGCGGAAAATTAAATATTTTTGATTTTTGTTCTTCCTGCGGCAAACCGCTTACGGAAAACGCGCTTAAAACTTTAGAGCTTGTCAAAGACGATTCTGACGCAAAAGAACTAATGGACGCAATTAATCAAACTGCCGTTATCGGTTCAGAATTGGCTGAATTGGAAACGCTTATTAACAACGAAGTTGAGCCTGATACTCGCGATGAATCCGCCGCTGCGCCGGTTCCCGCAAGAAAATCGCTTTTTTCCGACTTGCAGGTGTCGGCAATTATGAAAACTGGCGAAAACAGGGATACAGCCGTTAAACACCGAATTGAAGA
>Ga0268262_10001444_pt1 | contig 29470 bp, 29 predicted proteins | sample TergutNc150P3_FD_190354 | JGI IMG/M metagenome (GOLD analysis project Ga0268262, IMG submission 190354) | Nasutitermes corniger P3 segment gut microbial community from laboratory colony in Florida, USA - Nc150 P3 (SPAdes) (version 2) | ecosystem: Host-associated > Arthropoda: Insects >... | reverse complement strand
CAAATAGTAAAGCAGATTTATTTGAACCTTATATAAAAATATTTGAGGAAATGTTGGATGATGAAGATGAACAATATGTTAAAAAAGAAATACCTGAAATATTTAGGGTTATTGGAAAAAACAATCCTGAACTTGTTGTACAATCATTGGATAAATTGAAAGAAAAATTAAATGACAATAATAAAGTAATGAGAATACATATAAAAGGAGCAATTAAAATAATTGAAAAAGGAATCTAGTTAGGCGTAATATGTGCTGAATTGAGGATGTAAAAATCCGTAAGAAAATACTTGAATATATTATTATTTCTTAATAGAATACTTATATTTTATTGGTTAAAGGAAAAAAAATGAAAGAAATATTAGATGTTGTGTATAGAACAATAAATGACATATCCTTAAAGCTTGATTTGTTTTTACCAGATAATGATGGAAACCCGCCGCTTATTATGTGGATTCACGGCGGAGCATGGATGATGGGCGATCGAAAATGGTGTGGAATGCAAGGTCAACTTAATCGTGGATATGCAGTGGCAAGTATTGATTATCGGCTAAGTACAATATCGCCATTTCCTGCATGCATTATAGATTGTAAACATGCTCTTGCTTTTCTACGTAAAAATGAAAATAAATATCCAATAGACGTATCAAAAATTTGTGTAGCTGGAGATTCAGCAGGCGGGCATCTTGCGGCATTAATGGGTGTAACTGCCGGTCATTCTGAATGGGAACCGAAAAACGCAGATTGTTCCATACAAGCTGTTATAGATTTTTATGGACAAATATCATTTAAGGAAAAGGAAAATAAATCCTCAAATGATGATAATGTATTAGATACATTATTAGGTGCACCTGTTCATACACCTAAAGGGTTAATGATAGGCGCAACAGCAAGCCCTTTAACTTATGTTAATGGTAATGAGCCGCCATTTCTTATTATACACGGTGATCAAGATGAAATAGTAACTATAAAGCATAGTTATTTATTACGAAACGAATTGGAAAAATATGGTCAAAAAAATTCAATGTATACTGTATTTGGCGGTGGACATGGCTTTGATTGTCCTGCTGTGGAATCTATTGCAAATGAATTTTTGGATTATCATTTTAAAAAATAAATATGAAATATAGTATACGCCCATACTTCGCTAAAGGTAGTTATGTGCAAGTTTTTTGAATTGGTTGTATGAAAAGTGTATAAAAAATGATACAGTAATGAATAATAAATTATTTTGAAAAATGATTAAAAATATTAAGTTTTTATTTTTCAGTTATGGTATATTCTATAAAATTTCATTGTAAAGGAAAATATTATGGTACAATTATTTACTGAAAGGCTTTTAATTAGAGATCATACTTTAAATGATTTATATAATTATCATGAATTATTATCTGATAATAAATCAATGAGATATTTAACATTTTTGAAAACATCTAATTTAGAAGAATCAAAACAAATTCTACAAAAGGCTATAGATGAAGCAAATTCCGATGATAGGAAATATTATTTTTTCTGGATTGAAAATAAAATAACAAAAGATTTTATTGGAGAAGTTGGATATAATGTAATATTAAGTACTCCTTTTGGTAAAATAGCGACCATAGGATATTACATAAAAGAAAATTATTGGAATAATGGGTATGCAACAGAAGCGACAAAAAAGATAATAGATTATGCATTTACTGAAAATAATGTATATAGATTTATTGGAGAATGTATAAAAGAAAATATTGGATCAGAAAATGTAATGAAAAAATGTGGAATGATAAAAGAGGGAGAATATAAAGAATATGCCTTAAATGAAGATAAACTTAAAGATAGTGTTCAATATAGATTATTAAAATATGAATGGAAAAAATTATATGGAATATAAAATGTGAAGCAAAAAACCAGCGCCTAACGAAGTTGCAGAAAAAGTGAATTTGCATAAAAAACGAGGTAAAAAATTAGTTATTTTAAGCTTTTTTTTACGATTTTCTAGCTAAATTGAGATTGTTTTTTAACAGAAAATAGTTTTTCTGCAATCTCAACAGGTCGGTATATGCAAGTTTGCCTAAATTGGTTAAAGAAATATTGACATAAAAATAGAAACAAAATATAATGTGAATTATAAGGAGAAAAATAATGAAATATGCAATAGTATTATATTTTAATAAAACAATGGAAGAAAAAATAAAATCATTAATATATAAAATAGCCAATGAAACTGGAAATAAATATATGGTGGATAATGATATTCCTCCACATATAACAATTTCATTATTTAAATACGATGAAGAAATAGATACTATAATAAATATCATTGAAAATAATATCTCAAAATTTAATAAAAATAAAATCATAATAGCCTCTATTGGAATATTTAATCCAAATGTTTTATTTTTATCGCCAATTATGAATGATTACCTAATTGAATCAAATAAAAATATAAGTAAAATAATAAAAACAAATAATAATAATGTATTATTTGATAAATATTATATGGAAAATCAATGGATTCCACATATAAGTTTAGCTGTAAAATTGAATAAAAATGAATTAGTAAATGGTATAAAAACTTTAATGGAATATTTTGAAGTAATAGAAATAGGAGCAAATAGAATTGGACTTGCTGAATGTAATCCATATAAGAATATAAAAACATGGGAAATATAAATTTCATTAAATTATGATAAAAAACGGAGATATAGAATCTGCTATTTTAATAATGAAAGAAGCCGCTAAATGGTTGATTGATAAGGGTCAGCCGCTTTGGGAAATTGATAGTTTTACAAAAGAAAAATTATTAAATAATAATATATTGGCTGAAAGTATTTATACATATTGGGAAAATGAAAAACCAATTGCCGCTATGATTTTACAATGGTATGATCCGGTATTTTGGTCTGAAATAAAACCAAATGAATCAGGTTTTATACATAAATTATGTGTTAGCAGGGAATATGCCGGAAAAGGCATTTCAGGTAAAATGATAAAATTTGCCGAAAATGAATGTAAAAATAAAGGTATAAAAACATTAAGATTAGATTGTGCCGGAGATAGAATTAAATTGTGTAATTTGTATAAATCTTTAGGATTTAAGCAAATAAATAGAAAAATGATAGGAAATTATGACGTTGCATTGTATGAAAAAAATATTGAATAAATACACTAATGAATACATTAAAAAATCAATAATGATTAAAAATGTTATGTATATTCCCTAAAAATAAAGTATATTTAATGAACATTTAAGGGGGAAATTATGGGAAAATATAACATTGCCGTAATAAATAAGCTAAATCAATGTCTTGGTGAAAATGGGATTGAGAAAACTATCCATAAAAAAATTATGGAATCCGGAGAATTAATTAAGGGAGCAAGTAAAACAGAGGAAATATCAGAATGGTGTTTTAACGCTATGGCTAAAATGGATGAATTGCTGGACGAAAATATCATAAAAAAGGTTCGGGAAGATTGCGCTTGTTTAAAAGGCGGAAAGAGGGAAAAACTGTGCGAAGAAATAAATAAAAAATTTACAAAAGACGAAGACAGAATAAAAGCGGTAAATGAATCACATTTTGTTTTTGGACATGAAATCAAAACGATGGGAAAAGGAAAATATGATGTAAAATTTAAGGATGATAATGAACCTGAAAAAAAATGTGATTGTTTGGGCGGCCGGTTAAACGGTTTAAATAAAAACTGGTCAAAAACATGGTGTTATTGCTGCGGCGGGCAGGTAAAAAACCATCTTGAAGTATTATTGGGGAAAAAATTTAAAGTAAAAATAATTACAACTGCTTTATCAAATAAAGGCAAAAATTGTTATTTTAAATTAATTGAAAATGGGAATGAATGTAAGAATAACCAGGATGAAACATAAAATATAAATGATTAAAATTATTCATAAATATATTATATTACTTTATAAAATAATATAGGAGAATAAAATGGAACATTTAGGAACAAGAAAACTGGAAACAAAAAGACTAATTTTAAGGCAATTTGCTGTTGATGACGCTAAATTTATATTTAAGAATTGGGCAAATGATGATGAAGTTACAAAATATTTAACATGGCCTTCTCATAAAAATATAAATGAAACAATTAGTATTAGGGAAAAATGGATGAAAGAATATGAAAAAAAGGATTTTTATCAATGGGCTATAGTTTTAAGGGAAATTAATGAACCAATTGGAAGTATAAGCGCTGTTAAAAAAGACGATGATATAAAAATGGTTCATATTGGATATTGTATCGGAAAAAACTGGTGGAACATGGGAATTACATCGGAAGCGTTAAATGCGCTGATAAAATATTTCTTTGAAGAGGTAGGCGTAAACCGAATAGAATCAAGACATGATCCAAATAATCCAAATTCCGGCAAAGTAATGGCAAAATGCGGAATGCGATATGAAGGACATATGAGACAGGCAGATAAAAATAATCAGGGAATAGTTGATTATATAGAATATGGAATTCTGGCAGAAGATTATTTTAAGAAATAAATAGAATAAAAATGATTTAAAATGTTCGGTTATAATTATTACGAATATTATATGGTTTTAATTAAGGAGTTTATATGGTAAATACATGTTTTCAATGCGGCGAATATCGCGCGGACAAGGAAGTTGATATAAAAAATAAAACCGCGTTATGTCCTTTGTGCGGATATAAAAACAGATTTTTATCAATGCCTTTATTTATTGTCGGTGGCGCAAGCGGAACGGGAAAATCAACTGTATTAAAAGAATTAATTGAAAATACGGATAATGTCATATTACTTGAGACAGATATAATATGGCAGGATGAATTTAATAAGCCAGAAAATAATTACAGGAAATTCTTTGAAACGTGGTTAAGAATTGCGAAAAATATATCGCAATCGGGCAAACCTGTAGTGTTATTCGGCGCAGGTTTTGGGGTTCCTGAAAATATAGAACCATGCACGGAAAGAAGATATTTTTCAAATATATATTATTTGAATATTTATTGTTCAGACGATGAATTGGAAAAAAGATTAATCAAACGCCCTCAATGGAGAAATTGTCAAAATAAAGAATTTATTGACAAACAAAAAGAATTTAATAATTGGGTAAAAAATTACGGTAAAGAAAAGAAGCCTGAAATTGATTTATTAGATACAACAAATTTAACACTTGAAAAAACCGTTGAAAATGTCAGAGTATGGATTAATAAAAAAATGTCAAATAAATAACTCAATGAAGAACCTACAGACACGCTTCAATATCTGTCACCGGAGCGTGTATGTACTACCGAATCTTCTTTGTCCACCTAACCCCGGTAGAAAACCGCAGTCCCGCGGAAAAATCCGCGTTGTAATTCTTGTTTTCGTCATCGTTGATATAATACTGCCACGCCGTTTCAAGATAGGGCGCGATCTCCCCGATTGCCGATTTAAAAATAAACGGGGCTACGGTAACGCCTACCGCTCCAAGCCAGCTTGTCCCGCCTGAATATGCGCGTTCCCCGTCTCCGGTAGAAATTGAGGGGCTGCCGAAACTTATTACGGGGCCGGCGAAAACTCTGTATTTGTCGTCTAACCCCCACGACAGCGTAAAGGGAAGCCTGAAAACTCCAAGCGCTCCGTCGTATTCCATTCTTGATTCAAAACCAATAATCATGCGCGTCTTAAAAATGTCGGTATCAGCGGCAATGCGGAAGTAAGAGGTCATGCCCCTGATTACGTTGCCGTCTGTTAAAAAGCCATTCCATGTCGGAGCAAGAGCGAAACCAAAAAGGAGGCGGTTTGCGCCGTCGGAGGAGGAGGCTTTTGCGGGCTTGGCGGGCTGATTGCTCCAGCCGCCGCCGGCGGTCGCGCCTACAGGCGAAGAGGACGGTCTTTCCGCGCTTGCCAAAACGGTTTGGTATCCTGTGGTTTCGGGGATTACTCTGCCGGAGGCGGCATAGGCGCGGGACCAGTAGGTCTCGTCGAGAGTTGAATAAATAACGCCTGTGGTCGGGCCGGCGGACGCCGAGTGAATAAAACGGCCGTTGCCGAGATAAATGCCGACATGGGAAATTGAATTGCCGCCTGTGGTCTTGAAAAACAAAAGATCGCCGGGCTGGGCTTTTTCAAGAGGGATAATTTCCGCCCATGTGTAAAGCCCCGTAGAGGAACGAGGCGTGGAAACGCCAAGGGCGTCTTTGAAGCTTGCGTAAACAAAACCCGAACAATCCACTCCGCTCTTTGTTACCCCGCCGTGACGATAGGGAACTTTTTCGTACTTTGCCGCGGCGCTTATTACCTTGTTTCGCGCGTCCAAATAAGCCTGCTCTTTTTCAGCCTGCGACGCGCCGGACGCCGGCGCCCGGACAAAGCCGCCCTCAAGCGGAGCGGCAAAAAGCCCCGCGGAAAGGAGAATAAAAACGGAAATAAATAGAGGTTTCATCATATATAATGTATCGGCAAAATTTGAAGTTTTCAGTAAAAAGCTATTACTTTGTAATAATTAATTATTCCCAAAAAGACCTCACGCAAAGGCGCAAAGGCGCAAAGAGCGCAAAGTTTCCGTCCGTTAGATTCTCGTTATACTAAGAAAAATTTTCTTTTAAACAAAGATCATGAAAGTAAAACGATAATATATCGAACAACAACTTTGCGTCCTTTGCGCCTTCGCGCCTTTGCGTGAAATCTTCGCGTCCTACACCCTGCGTCTTTTCATCAATGCTTTTTTAAATGCTTCCATGTCCGCCTCTGTTCCTAGTCCGCCGGGTTGTAATTCTTCGGCGGTGATGTCTAGTTGAAAGGGGCGGCGGCAGACGTGCTCGGGATAGTGGGCGTCCGAGGAAGTTATCATGGGGTAGCCTAGAGTGTCCAGCAGCGCGTTGTTTAGCGATGGGGGGATGCGGACGCACTCAATAGCGGTCCAGGGGCCTTTTACGATTATGCCGAGCTGGCTTGTCATGGAAAAGGCGGGGCGGTCTACATGGGCGGGAATTACTATGCCGCCGTATTCGATTACTTTCGCGCCGATCGCGTCAACCGATAAATCGATGGGGTTGACCAGATAATACTCAACCTCGCCCTCTATGTTGTCTTCCTCGTCAACGTAAACCTGATCCCCGGTTTTTTCGGGATTGTTCAGGAACGGGGTCAGTATCGAATAGGCGTATTCGTTGAAGGCCATGCTCGCTTCCAAATTGGTGAACAGGCACAGGATGTGAATTTCTTCGGTGGTGGTGGCCTCCATTCCAAAGATGGGGATGATTCCGAATTGGGGGCTTAGCTTCGCGAAGGCGGGGCAGTTAAGACTTGAGTTGTGATCGGTAAGGGCCATCAGTTTCAGACCTTTGGCGGCGCCCAGTTCAAGAAGATACCTCGGGGAAAGATCAAGGGAACCGCAGGGGGAGAGGCAGGAATGGTTATGCAGATCCGCCAGCATGAAAAAGACTCCATAGTTTGCCGGATACCGTAAATTGGTTTTCCTTTGTGCGGATTACTGCGACGCCCTCGGACTTTGCCGCTTCCAGCATGTCGTCGGGGAGAGGGCGCGAGTTACAAATGATAAGGACGGAAATGTTCACCAGGGACGCGACGGCGACTGTGTTTTTGTGGGCTTGAATCGTGATTAGCGCTCCGCCGTCTTTCGCGTACGCCATTACGTCGGAAAGAAGATCGGAGGTGTACGCGCCTGTAACCTCGATGTCCTCAAATTCGCTTTGGCAGATTTCCGCGCTCAGGGCGGCGGCGACTTCGGATATTTTCACGATTCGTCCTTTGAGGAATTTACAAAGACAACGGAGCGCACCGTCGTCCCCTTACCCAGCGCGGACTCAATCGTAAATTCGTCAGAGACGCGCTTTGTGTTCGCGAGCCCCATTCCCGCGCCGAAGCCTATGGAACGGACATATTCGTTCGCGGTTGAGTAGCCTTCCTTGAGCGCGAGGCTTACGTCCTCAATGCCCGGGCCGGTGTCGGAAGCCGTGATAATCACCTTGTCCGGCAGGATGGAACAGCGCATCACTCCGCCGTTGGAATGGACAACCTGATTAATCTCAAGCTCATAACTTGCGATGGCGACGCGCCGGATTAGCTTCTGATTAAAATTGCGCTGCTTGAGCGCTTTCTTGATCTCCGCGGAAGCCCTGCCCGCCAGTTCAAAATCATAATGGGCTGTGGTAAATTCCATTTCCGAGTATTTAGAGACGGAAGCCGGGGCGGCGCTTTTCTGCGTTTTTTCCAGCCTTAAAACTTCGCGGTTCATTTCGATTAATAAGGACCGTATCACGTCGGTTGAAGTGAGAATGCCCACCAGCTCATGATCCTTGTTAAGCACAGGGAAGCGCCCGTACCTGTATTTGTTAATGTAGGAAATCGCGAAGGCGAGGGGCATATCGTCCTGCAAACTGATGACATTCTGCGTCATCCTGTCTCCCACGGGAGAGTCTATATAGCCTTTATCAAGAGCGTTAATAATGTCCTCGGTGGAAATAATGCCGATCAGCTTTTTCCCGTCTACAATGGGAATGCCCGCCACCCTGTTCTCCCTGAGCAAAGCCTGAATGTGCCTTAAAGACTGGGTTTTGTCTCCTGTAATGAGCATCGTGCTCATTACGTCTTTTACTTTTAACTGATGGATGAGTTCCAATACGACAGCCGGGGGATCTATCGTGTTTATGGGAATATCATCTGAATTTGCGGTTTCGTCCATGGGGGTATTATAGCATGAAATTGAATAAATTGCTATTTCCTCGGTTCTCCGCCGGAGAACCGACGCCTATTGCGCCCTATCCCGCCATTTGCTAAACTATCCGCATGGGATTAATTTGTGCCTTTGTGAATCAAAAAGGGGGCGTAGGGAAAACTACTTCGGCGATCAACATCGGCGCTTTTATGGCCGGGGAAGGGAAAAATGTCCTTTTGGTGGACTTTGACGCGCAGGGCAACCTTTCAAGCGGCGTCGGCGCGAAACCGGTCAAGCCGGGAATCTATGAACTGCTCTCGGGCGCGGCCTCTTCCGGCGAGGCGATAAAAAAGACAGAGGTCGCTAACCTTGACGTGATTCCCGCCGACCATGATCTGTCGGGCGCGGCGGTGGAATTAATCGACCAAAAAGAGCGAAACTACTTTTTGAAAAAAACCCTTGCCCCAATCAAAGACAAATACGACTTCCTCTTAATCGACTGCCCTCCCAGCCTCGGGCAGCTAACCATGAATGGTCTTGCCGCCGCCGACTTGGTCCTTATCCCCATGCAGTGCGAGTACTTCGCGATGGAAGGTTTAAATCAGCTTCTTCATACCACCAAGCGCCTGAAGGAAAACCTGAACCCGTCTTTAAGAATAGGCGGAATCTTTTTTACCATGTACGACCCACGGACGCGGCTCGCTAACGAAGTAATAAAACAGGTAAGCGCGCATTTTAAAGATACGGTTCTTAACACGATAATCCCGAGGAACATAAGGCTCTCGGAAGCGCCTTCCTTTGAAATGCCGATTTCCCTCTACGACCCGCAGTGTCCCGGCGCAAGAGCGTACCGCGCCCTCGCAAAGGAACTTCTGCGCCGCGAAGACGGAGGCAATGATGGCGCGTAAATTCGGTCTTGGCAGAGGGCTCGACGCCCTCCTCGATAACAACGACGAATATGATATAAAATTCGCTCCTCCTAAGCCTTCGGAAAGCGAGGCCGATAACGCCTCTCCTCCGGCATCATCGGCGGCGGCGCAGACTCCGTCTTCACAGCCGTCATCGACAACGGGAACAGTCGAACTGCCTATCAGCCAACTGGTTCCCAATCAGGGACAGCCCCGTAAAAAATTTGACGAGACCGAGTTGAACGAGCTTGCCGCCTCCATAAAAACTTACGGCATCATCCAGCCGGTTATCGCCGCGAACGCGGGAGACGGCACTTACATAATTATCGCCGGTGAGCGCAGAACCCGCGCCGCGAAACTTGCCGGTCTTGAGACTGTCCCCGCGATTATACGCGACTACACCGATCAGAAAAAACTGGAAATCTCCCTTATCGAAAACATACAGCGCACGGACTTAAATCCAATTGAAGAAGCCGCCGCTTACAAAAACCTGATGGACTTTTCCAATCTTTCGCAGGACGATCTTGCAGCCAGGCTGGGCAAAAACCGCTCCACCGTAGCGAACGCCCTGCGCCTTTTAAAACTTCCGATTGAGATTCAAAAAAGCATTGAAGAGGGAAAGGTCAGTTCCGGGCACGCGAGGGCTTTGCTTTCCGTAACCGACGCGAAGGCGAGGGACAAATTGTACATGGAGCTTCTCGCCGGGGAAATTTCCGTAAGGGAGACTGAGAAAAAAGCTGCGGCGCTGAACAGCGAAACAACCAAAGGCGAAAAAACCGCGAAGAAGGGAAAAGACCGCCCGCCGGAAGTGGACGCTATGGAAGAGAAGTTTATTACCAAACTGGGAACCAAAGTTGTAATAGACGGAGATCATAAAAAAGGACGCATCCTTATCGATTATTACTCAATGGAAGATTTGGAAAGACTGCATGATTTATTGGGCGGCTGATTAAAATAAATTTTTTTAAGAGGAATAAAATGGAATACACAGTGGTAAAAGTTGAAGCGTTGTCGGTAGAAGACGAAAGAGATAAAACATTGAAAGAATTTACACAAAAAGTAAGTCAATTATTAAGTCAGGGGTGGGAACCTGCTGGCGGAGTAAGCATTTCTGAAGCTTCAGAACACGGCTGGAGTAACTTTATTTTTACACAAGCATTAATAAAAAAGTAATATACTGTTAACAAAAGACCTTTTTATTAACAGTATTTGTATTTTCAACAGTCAGGTTATCAATTAAACCAAAGTCTGAGGCCTAAATCCGCGCCCCAGCCGCCGGCGGGAAAGTGAAAAGTGGGCAGAATCGCGACGCCCAACTGGGGTACGACTTGCAGGTAGATTTCCAACAAAGGAAACGGCTGCCAGCTAAGACCGACAGGAAGACGCGCCGCGACACCTATCCCTAAAGGATCGCCTATCCCAATATCAACGCCAAGACCAACGCCTAAATACCAGTTCAAACCAATATCTTTAACCAGAGGGTTGTCCATCAGATATTTATCTCCGGAAACGCCAAGGTAAAAATAATCTTTCCAAATATCTAAACGGGCAGCCCAGAAAATAGGAAGGCTTGGAAGCTTCAAAGACACTGCCCCGCCGTTGTTAAAACCGAAGCCGCCTCCCCAACTGCCGCTTCCGCCGCCTTGTACGCCTATCCCCAAGCCGCTGGGATGATCGGCAAAGACAGTTCCCGCCGCTATAATCGTAAAAAGAACCAACACTATGACAAATTTCTTCATTATAATACTCCTATTAATCGGTTTATAACTTAGAATAATTTAAAATTAAATCTTTGTCAACGATCACGCGTCGTAAATGTCTATCCCTTCTTTTCGTTTTAAGAAAGCGGAAAGCCAATAGGTAAAAGGCGTTACAAGGGCTTCTATGGCGCACTTTAGTATATAATTTGTTAAAACAAGAGACCAGAAAATTTCCCAGGGGAAAACGCCCGCGGCGGAAGCAATCAAAATAAAAATCAATGAATCCAATAATTCTCCAACCAAAGTGGAGCCTATGGTGCGCACCCAAAGGAGGCGTCCCTTCATCATCACCTTGAGTTTTGAAAGAATCAGCGAATTGGATAATTCCCCCGCAAGATACGCCGCAAGGCTGGCAAGCACTATGCCGCCCGAGCTCATTCCGCCGAGTATCGCGTTAAACGCCATATTTCCGCCTGTTCCCTCTTCCCAGCCCGCTTCCGGCGGCAGGATTCCCAACACGAAGAAAACCAGCGCTGCAAGAACCATCACCGCGAAGCCCGTCAAAATAACGCGCCGCGCCGTTTTGAAACCGTAAACCTCCGTCAGCACATCGCCTAACACGTAAACAAACGGAAACAGAAGGGTGCCGCCGTCAAAAGCAAGCGGAATTGAAAACAGCGTTATCCCCACATCGACAATTTTCGCCGAGGACGCGATGTTGCTGATAACGAGGATAGAGACAAAAAACGCCGCAATTACATCGAGGTGTTTGAAAGAGGGGGAGGTGGGCATAAAACGCTCCTTGTTTTAACTAGGCAGGTTATCAAGGAAACTGCCTCTTTATTTGAAGATAAGCGGCGTTTGCGCGCTTATAATTCAAATTATTATATCATATACAATATATTTACGCAATACCGCATGCCGTTACACTATCTTTTCTCTACCCTTATTTTTCCTGAACCTCCGCAAGTATTACAAACAATTATCCTTTTGCATTAGTAAAAATCCGGTGATTTGGAAGAAGGCGAAGGCGGATTAGCCTGCTCCCATACTTGTATTTCCGTACCTTTAAAACCTGAAAGCCAACCTTGATAACGGATATTTATTCTTTTATAATCTTTTGAATAAGTATAAGTCCAGGTTTCATCAAAATGCCTGTCAAGCTCAGGATACATACTGTTGCTAACATTATTAAATTTACAAATAAAAACAAGCAGGTTATTTTGCTCTCCTTGATATATACAAACATAACCGTCTTTAGTCTTTATTCCTTTCTCATCCGATATATAACAAGAATTGCCGGTAAAGGTAATATACATGCCTTTATCACCCTCTTTACTTCTCACGCCGTTATTCGGATTAACCGTTTCAACATATCGGTAATAATATGTCTTACCGGCAATAGTAACCTGCGCGAAAACGCCTGTCACCAAAACCAACATCAAACCAATTATCATTACCATCTTTTTCATCTTCTTATTCCTCCATATTTGATTATTTTAAACGGTTTCAAAAACCGTTATTTTCACTGTGTATCAATTAATATATCCTTTTCCTTTACAGATGCCGCATTTGCCGGGGTTGTAATTCAAACGATTATTACGAAAATCAGCGCAAATAACGCAATATTTTTTCCCTGAACCGTTGCATACTACGCAGGTGTCATACGTTGCGTTTGTACCATATCCAACGACCCTTTTTCCACGGCCATTACAATCATTACAAACAGACTCGTAATTTCCTTTGCAGGCTGTGCAACGCCCCGTGCCTTTGCAGGAATTGCATTGTATTCTGTCATTAACCGTGCTTCCCCCGCCTGACGCTGACGGATTAATAACAGGAGGCGGCGTGTATACAGGAGACGTATTTGCGGCAGGCGCGGATTTCTGAGCGATTTTTGCGGACGTTACCGCGCCGGAAGGGGCGGAGGTTTTTTCATACACATAGGTAATTCCCGTTGCCGTGCGTATGTTCAATCTGGAAAAATCACTGTTAAAAAAGTAACTGCCCTGCCCCCAATAGGTTTTACCGTCATACACATGGATATTGTTATCCAATCCTTTGTATTCAAGAAAACCGTTTCCCACGTCATATCCTTCTTTGTTTGAATCGTAACAGCCCATCTTTGTAAAAGCGATAAACTGTCCTGTATTGTCCCCATTACTGCGGTTTTTATTCTGATCTACAACCGCAGTCTGCTTGTAATAGGCAATTTGCTCCGCGTTAGGCGCGGTCTGCGCCGGCAAGACAGCAAGAGTTACGGTTAAAAAAATAAAAACCATACATTTTTTCATTTGTTACCTGCTAAATCCTTCCTTTGCCGTTACAGCGTCTGCATTTACCGTCACCGTGGCATGTATCGCATGGTATAGTGCGTTTACCGTTGCACCTTGTACATGTTTGTTTATTATAAGTGCCTGAACCGTTGCATTTAGGACAATCTAAATATCCTTTTCCATCACAAGAATATATGAGGTAATGATAAGAACATTTTCCGTCACCGTAACAAATAGGGCACAATTTTTGTCCTGTGCCTCCGCCTGAGGGCGGTGTTGATGCCGCAGGCGGAACTGTCACTGTTGTAGGCGGTATTGGCGGAGGCGACGGAGTGTAGCCTGTACTCACGGTTACCATTTCCGAGAGGCCTGACTCATTGGTAAAACCGTAAATAGCCGTAACCCAGTAATAATATGTTGTATTCGGCCGTACAGCGTAGTTCAAATCTTGATAGTGAAGTATGGAATTTACGCTTGTCGAACCTAACCTATATTTTTCGTTAGTCGGAGAACCTGTTGTGTAATATACATAGTAGCGGGACGCGTTAGAAATCGAGTTCCATGTTATCTTTATCATGTCTGAACTTGTCATTTCGGCTTTTACACCTGTTGGAGCGTTGCTTGCTCCGCCGGCAAGAGTCTTCACAGACCCTGCCGGTGAATAATCGCTCTCTCCAAAACCATTAACGGCTTTAACCCAGAAATAATATGTTGTATTGGAACTACAATTCTGTACAGAGCATGAAGTTCCGGTATAGGTGTTATTTGCCCATGATTTTTTCTCGCCGGATTCGCCTGTCGTGTTGTAAAAAACCTGATAACTGGTAGCGCCCGGAACCGAAGACCATCTCACATCTATTGTTGATGATCCTGTCGCTGAAGGAACCACGCTTGCAGGAGCGACAGGCTTATTAATTACTATTGACTTGAAATCTGAATAGTCGCTCTCTCCATATTTATCACTGACGGCGATGACGTAGTAATAATATATATCATCAACATTTAATGTTAATTCGCTATGGGTAAACGAAGTCGTGGTAACTGTTCCTGCAAGTTTCAGTTCGTCCAGACCTTCGGTTATGTAATAAACTTTGTAGCTGGTCGCTCGGGTAACGGAAGTCCAGCTTACCCTTAATGATGTTAATGATTGGATTGCAACGTTTACGCCTGTCGGAGCAGAGGGCGTTCCGTCCGCTATAATGAGCGTTCCGGCAGTCAATCCGCTTGCCTCGTTCCAGCCTGTCGCCTCTTCCACGTTAAATGTAACATTATATGTTCCGAAAAAAATGGGAACTGAATCTACTTTTGGGTATGTCACTTTGTCCGCGCTTTCATAGAAAACGGTTACTGCTCCGGTGGTTTTTCCTGTTTTAGCGGAAACAGTCACCGCTTTGATTTCGACAGTAGGATCAAAATAAACCGTTCCTGTTCCGCTGATGTTAAAGTCTGCGATTTTCGGGGTTTTGTTACTTCCGTCGCTTTTTGAGAGCATAAATGTACCCCCAGACCATGTATCAACTATTTTCATAGTTCCTGAATCAGTAATATAAGCAGTAATTTTAACCAGACCATTTGAATCTTTAAATGTTGCCTCATAACCGTTATGGAAATATGTGCCTGAAGAACTCCCTATGCTCCAAGTAGTATCTGTACAGATTATTGTATAATCACCATCTTCACTTTCCCAAGTACCAATAAACGGATTATTTACTTTGTTTTCGTCATCTTTGTTTCCGTTACTGCAAGTAGTAAAAGAAAACCCGATTACCGCGACAAGGGCGATAATTGCTAAAACTTTGAATACGTTTTTCATAGAATACTCCTTATATTTCATACCTAATTAAATTGGCTGAAACTGCTCCATGATACTGTTCCGCTTCCATAATTGAGTGAAACCCCTGTTGCCTTAAAATATTTCAATTCACCGTTTTGAAGGATATCAACTACAATAGTAAATGTACCATTCGGAACTTTAGTACCCGTCCATGTAACTAATTGTGAAGTAATTGTCCCAGCACCTGCGGCGGAACTTGCCGATGAAAGATAAGAACTGACACTCAACGGATTTGTACTAACGGCATGAACATTAGCGGTATTAGAAGATGTTGAATAGGGACATCCGCTTATAGTTAATTTACCCATATAGTAAATTGTTGTTGATTTTGGAGAACTGCTAATCGCATAGCCTGATTTTGCCACCGCTACACTTAAAGTCCCACCTGCGGTAAAGCCACTAATATAAAGGGTATAACTTGGACCTGAACCGCTGAATGATCCTTTGATTACACCTGATACACCGCTAAGTGTAATGTCACTTGCGCTAAGACCTGTAATCGCTTGGCTAAAAGTCAGCGTTAAATACGTTGTAGTCGTAGTGGTATTACCATTGTTAGTTACACTGTTAAAAGTTACCGCTATATCGCTGTAGTAGTAAATGGTCGTTGATTGTGTAGAGCCATTTATTGCATAACCGGATTTTGCCACCGCCACACTTAAAGTTCCGCCTACAGTAAAACCGTTGATATTTAACGTATATACCGATCCCGAACCGCTGAGCGTTCCCTTACTAACATCGAACACGCCGCTAAGTGTAATGTCACTTGCGCTAAGACCGATAATTGCCTGATTGAAAGTCAGTGTCAACTGTGTAGTTGTTTGGGAACTAGAACCGTTTGCCGTTACGCTGTTAAAAGTTACAGTAATATCTCTGTCACCACCATCGCCACTACTATCCGTACTGCTATTAGTTAGGACAAGATTTCCAGCGGATAAGCCTATTGCTTCATTCCAACCTGTTACTGCTGCAACGTCAAAGGTTACGGCATATGTTCCTGCAGTTTGGGGAATGACGGTATCGCCGTTATATTTAACATTGAGTACCGTGCCTGTCGATTTGCCGCTTTTCGCCGTTATGGTTACTGCGGTAACGCTTCCCGCCGTCTGATTCAAGTTGTCAACAGTATAATCACTTGTAACAGGCGTTTGATTGGTAACATTATTACCATTATTATCACCGCCGCTGGCGATTATTATTGATAACTGTTTTGTGTCGTTTCCTGTGGCATTAGTCGCTTTAACGGTGAAACCGGGATAACCTGCTGTTGTCGGCGTTCCTGAAATTAAGCCGGATGTCGCAAAGGTTAAGCCTGTCGGCAATGCGCCACTTTCAAGACTCCATGTAATGGGCGTGTCTCCTATTGCCGTTAATGTTTGACTATACGGTATTCCCACTGTTCCATCTGGCAATGTTGCGGTGATTATGGTTGGGGCAGTTCCACTGTTTGTACTTCCGCTGTCAGTTACCACAAGATTTCCGGCGTATAAGCCTACTGCCTCATTCCAGCCTGTCGCTGTAGCTACATCAAAGGTTACCGCGTAAGTCCCTGCGGTTTGGGGAATGGCGGAATTACCATTATATTTAACATTCAGTACCGTACCTGTTGATTTACCGCTTTTCGCCGTTATGGTTACTGCGGTAACACTCCCTGCCGTCTGGTTCAAATTGCCTATAGTATAATCACTGGCTACCGGTGTTTGATTTGGTTCCGGTTTGTTTCCGTTATCGCAAGAAGTAAAAGAAAACCCGACTACCGCAATGGCGATAGCTAAAAGTTTGAAAACATTTTTCATAAAATACTCCTTATTTGTAGATAAAAGAAAAGCCTTACTAAAAATTGTTTTTCCTAAAACAATCTCTGACGCAGGTACGGTTTTTATTCAAAATAACCTTGTGAAAACCGCAAAATATAACAAAACATAGGTCTTAAAAGCCATTATATTGTACTATACGGACATTTGTCTAGCGGGTATAAGCACATATTATTGCTTTATTGGCACATGTTAATAGAAAATGGATAATATAAGGGAAATTCTGGCAAAAAATCTCAGGGAAAACCGTCGAAGGCTCAATATATCCCAACCGAAACTTGCGGAATTGGCGAATTTATCAACCCATTATATCGCTTCAATCGAAACTTCACGGAAATTTCCTACTCCTGATGTACTCGAAAAGCTGGCGGAAGCATTAGGTATAGAAACCCATGAATTGTTTTCGGTTTCCTCTTCCGCAAAGAAGGAACTGGAAAATTTACGGAATGATATTATTTATGAAGTTAAAACATTGAATGAAACATTTGCTCATGATATTACAGAAGAAATAAAGTCTATTAAACAAATCTTTACTAGTAGAAAGTAAAAACCGGGAAAAATTAGCGCTTGTTACCTTTTTTCCTTGTCCTTTTTTTCCAAAACGAGTATATTGTATTTACAGAGGTTAAAGCATGGAAGCAACGCAGACAGCCAATCCCCAAAGTTTTGAGTCGGTTTGGGCGCTCATACAGGAAACTGATCGGATTGTTAAAGAAAACGCTCAAGGGATGAAAGAATTAAGAGAAATCCAAAAAGAAACCGCCCGACAAATGCAGAAAACTGACAGTGAACTAGGGAAACTCAACAAACGAATGGGCGAAATTGTTGAATTTATGGTTGCGCCCAATTTGAGGGAAAAATTCAAAGAGTTCGGTTTTAACTTCTCCGAATCAAGTCAAAATAAAGAAGTTGTTGATAAAAATAATAAGATATCCTTTGAAATTGACGTTTTTCTTGAAAATTACAGCAAGGCAATGCTTGTTGAGGTAAAAACCACACCCACCACCGAAGATGTGAAGGATCATGTTAAACGCCTTGAAAAAATGCGTAAGTATGCAGATTTGCACGGAAACAGCGGACTAAAGTCCAAGCGCACATTTTTTGGCGCTGTCGCAGGGGTGGTAATAAAGGACAATATAAGAAAATATATATTAAAACAAGGCTTTTTTGTTATAGAACCTTCCGGCGAAAGCTTTAATATTACTCCTCCAAACGGCAAACCGAAAGAATGGTAATTTTTATACACAACAATAAATAGCAGCATACGACGCATTAACGCCGTATGCTATTTCACTATGCCCACTTTACGAATCCCGGCCTGTAAGGATGAATCAGCGCGTCATGCTTCGGAAGTATACGCACCGTATGCCCCTGCATTCCCGTATCAACACATTCAACGCGAACCTGGAATAAATTGAGATTTCCGTCTGCTTTGACCCATTTCATTTCGGTCTTGGCGGCGTTGGAAAATTCCTTGTTCTGGCTGGATACCGTGCCGTGGTAGAGTTCTACCTGCACTTCTTCGGGTAAAATGCTGCCAAGATCGATGTAGGCGGTTACTGCAAGAGTGTCGCCGCGGTGCATTACGGGCTTCGCGTTGGATTCAAGCTTGACAATTTTCAGGTTGCCCCATGACTGCTGCAGTTTGTTAAAGTAAGCCGCCAGGGATTTGGCTTCGGCATAGCCGTCTTTGCTGAAACGGCGGTAGTTTTTAAGAGCCGGGAAATAAAAATTATTCGAGTAATCCATTAACATGCGGTGGCATGACATGGACTGCCCTATACGCTTCATGCAGTCTTTCATCAGTTTGATCCATTCGCGGGGCAGGCCGTCGCGGCCTCTCTGGTAGAACAGCGGGATAATTTCCCTTTCCAAAAGATCGTATAACGCCTTGCTTTCTACGTCGTCCTGAAGGTTGTCGTCGTGGTACTGCTCGCCGTGGCCTATTGCCCACCCTACTTCGGGGCAGTACGCTTCATCCCACCAGCCGTCCAGAATCGAGCAGTTAAGGACGCCGTTCATCGCGGCTTTCATGCCGCTGGTACCGGACGCTTCCATCGGACGGCGTGGGGTGTTAAGCCACACGTCTCCGCCGGAAGTTAAATACTTGGCGACGTTCATGTCGTAGTTTTCAACAAATATAATTCTGCTTGATACGTCGTATTTTTCGGCAAAGTGGACTATCTCGCGGATAAGGTCTTTGCCCGGCATGTCGTGCGGGTGCGCCTTTCCGGCGAAAATTAACTGAATGGGGCGGTCGTGATCCCTTACAAGCCTAAGCAGGCGTTCGGGATCGCGTAACAGCAGGTTGCCGCGTTTATAAGTGGCAAACCGGCGCGCGAAACAAAGGGTGAGCGCGTAGGGAGAAAGGGCGTCTTCCGCCTGTTTAAGCCGCGCGGCGCCCGTGCGTACATACTGCGCGTTGATGCGCTCGCGCACAAAGGCGACAAGTTTTTCGCGGCGGCGTTCATGGGTGCGCCACAGCTCTTCGTCCGAGATGCGGTCCATGCGCTCCCAAATTTGCAAATCTGTAGGCCTGTCAAGGAAACTGGGGCCGAAGTACCTGTCTAAAAGATCTATCATACCGCTGGAAATCCATGTCCTCGGGTGTACGCCGTTGGTCACGTGCCCAATCGGAATTTCATTTAACGGCAAGCCAGGCCATATTCCCTTCCACATGTCGCGGGAAACCACTCCGTGCAGTTTCGCGACGCCGTTGGCATAAGCCGCCATCTTAAGAGCGAGAACGGTCATACAGAAAGTTTCGCGCTCGTCGCCGGGATAAATCCTTCCGAGTCCGAGGAAGTCTTTCCAGGAAATACCAAGAACCTGCGGCCAAGAGCGGAAATATTTTTCCATCATGGGAATTTCAAAACGCTCGTTTCCGGCCGGAACAGGCGTGTGGGTCGTGAAAATATTTGAGGGCCAAACAGCCTCTCGCGCTTCCTCAAAAGTAAATCCCTTCTCTTCCATTATTTCGCGGACCCGCTCAAGACCCAAAAACGCGGCGTGGCCTTCGTTCATGTGGGTAGCGGCGGGATTGATTCCCAGGGCGCGTAAAGCGCGGATGCCGCCTATGCCCAAAAGGATTTCCTGCTGCATTCTGGTTTCTTTGTCGCCGCCGTAAAGGGAAGCGGTAATATTTCTAAAGTCCTGGGCGTTTTCCTCAATATTAGTGTCCAAAAGATAAAGCGAGGAACGGCCGACCTTTGCTTCCCAAATTTGGGCGACCGCCTGCCTTCCCGCCAAATCCACGGAAATTTTTAAGGGCTGGCCGTCTTTGCCGTTTTTCCTCTCGACGGGCATATTGTACCAGTCGTTTTCAGGATAACTTTCCTGCTGGTAGCCGTCGGCGTTCAACATCTGGGTAAAATATCCCTGCCTGTACAAAAGCCCTATACCAACAAGAGGCAGCCCCATGTCCGAAGACGTTTTCATGTGGTCGCCGGAAAGAATTCCCAAACCGCCGGAATAAATAGGCAAGGAAACGTCCATGCCGTATTCCATCGAGAAATACGCCACTACGTCCTTATGGCTTCCCCGGTACCAAGTCTCGCCTTTTTTGTACCGCTGAAACCTGTCATAGATTTCTTTGAGGGCAGCCAGATAAGAATCGTCCTTGGCGGTCTGCGCAAGGCGCTCCTGACTGACCATGCCCAAAGTCCGCATGGGACTCTGTTGTGACTTGAGCCATGTATCATAATCCAGTCTGATAAATAACTGAATCGCGTCATAGTTCCATGACAGCCATAAATTACAGGCTATCTCTTCCAACGGCTTAAGCACCGCGGGCAATTTTGGTTTTACTGTATATGTTGATATATTCATAGTACTAATTTATGGCTTGTTTTCCATTCTGTCAACCCAAAAACCTTAATTTTCACCAAAAATGACAGCCGGGGGCTCTTTTTTTTAGTGTTGAATACGGAAAATTCGGTCTAAAATGGCCTAAGACGGGAAATTTCGGGTTCTCGTACGATTATTTTTACAAAATTATTGCAAAAAACGAAAATAAATAGTTGATATCGTGCGGTTTTCACTATATATTATAGTTGGGTATGTGTCTGCAAAAATGCGCCAGAATTTTCCTCCTTATTACCACCATTGCGGTCATCATGGGGTGCGGAGCGCTGGACGCCATTCTGCCCTCTACCGGAACTTACAAAGTAAACGCGCTTGTTAACGACACTCCCCTTGACGACTTTTCCGTCGTAACCGCAAAAGATAAAGTTTTTCCTTTCTTTGAAGATCCCGTTTCCGCCGATCCTGACATTACGGAACTTGTTGTCTTTTTAAAAGACTCAAGGGGACAGCCTGCGGGATACAAAGTAACCTACAGCCTTATCGACAAAGATAACAAAGAGGACGGAAAGGAGTTACAGCAGGGGCAGGAGCCAAAAACAGATAATAAAGACGATAAGAAAAAAGACGAGGCTGTTACAGCCGGTACGGATAAATCCAAAGAAACAACAAAAGAAACCGCTAAAGAAGACGCTTCCGCCGAAAAGAAAAAAGACGAGGATGTTACCGGCGCGGGCAGCAACGCAAACGCCGCCGCCGATAAACCCAAAGATACCGTCGCTGCCAATAACAGCGCCGTTGCCGCCGCAAGTACCGATAAACCCAAAGAAACCACTTCTGCCAACAACTCAAATACAAACACAACTGCCAATACAGATAAAAAAGAAACCACAGCTGCCGGCAACAGCGCCGCTGCCAACACAACTGCCGGCGCCGATAAAAACAAGGAAACTACTTCCGAAAAAACCAATAAAGATAAAAATGAGCCTGTTGCAGCTAACACAGATCCTTTAGAAAAGTATGAACACACAAAAAAGGGCAATGAAATAAATTTCCCGGTAAAAAGCCTTGATAAAAACCTGCCCTTCCTTCCTATACCGGCCGATTTACCGATAGGAAGATATACGCTGGTCTTTCAGGTAAAAGGTAAAAATACAATTCTTTACAAATTCGAAAAACCCTTGTTTTATCTTGCCGACGCGGAATTTTCTTTTGAGGGAATTCAGGTGCATTTGCCCGGCATTGCCGAAAGCTTGCAGTTTATTCAAAACAAAAACGTAGTTCTTTTGGACGTCCATCTGGATTTCGACAGCCGTCTTGAACCGTACGTTGTTTGGTATAACGGGAAAAAAATAATTGATGAAGGCCGCTATGCAGACGGGGCGGGAACTTTGTTCTGGAAAGCGCCCGAACAAAACGGGTTTGTTTCAATACGCGCCGAAGTTTTCCCTTCATGGGACAAATCGGGGCTTACGGGATATCAAAAAGGAATTTCCCTTCTTGTTTCCTCAAAAGAAGTTGATATGCATCTTCTTTCCAAAGACACGTCAAACCTTCTTCAATGGTATGTCTTTGAAGACGACTTAAAAGATTCATTAACAAAAGATAAAGATTCCGAAGAACTGGCAATAGAACAGGTCGGAAAAAACAAGCTTAACTGGATGCCGTCCAACGGAACTTACGGGCTTGCCTCCGGAACCGATAACGCGTTTAAACTGCCCGCCGTTTCTTTTAAAAACAACGAAGACGAGAACAATAACTGGCAAATTGTTTCCCGCTTTAAACCTTTAGGCGAAGGCGAAATTTTTTCCGTACAATTCGGTTCTTCCGATGTAACCGCGGCGTTAAGCATTAAAAAATCAAACCTTGTTTTATCATTAACTTCCGCTTCCAAAACTTATTCAGAATCGTTAAAACTGCCCAATGAGGACGATTCATTTGTCGCCGTCTCCGTAAAATTTATTATTCAAAACGGAATATTATCGGCAAAACTTGCTTTTGTAAGGCCGAATGAAAATTTTAACAACCAAAAAGAACCTGTAATAAATCCAATCAGCGTTGCGGTCGATATTGATAAAAATTACAAAATCATACTTGGGCAGCAGCAAAAAAAATCCGCGGACAACGCGCAATCCGCGGAAGACAAGGAGCCTTCGGCCGCGGAACCTCCGGTTCAGGATCCTTTGATTAAAGAACCTTTGGTTAAGGAATCTTCGGTTAAAGAACCTTCGGTTAAGGAACCTCTGGTTAAGGAACCTTCAGTTCCAAGACAGCCCTTTACGGCGCTTTGGGATGAATTTGCGATCCTCCGCCTTCCCGAAGTAAAAATTATAAATATCAAAAAAAATACGAAAGAAGTTAATGTTGAAGAAATTCCCGCTGTCGAAGCTGAACCGCAGGAAGCGCCTGCAGCCAACATCCCCGATGACGAACCGGCTTTGCCGGAATAAAATTTTCTTAATATGAAAAAAAAATTAACATTGGCGGTTTTTTCTTTTTACGCGTTAATTATGTTTTCATGCCCGGGAAGAAACCCGCCGCTCGTCTATACTCCCGAAGTTTCCAATAAAAAGATCGAAATTGATTATTCAATCGGCATAGACAGCATAACAGAAACCATGAACGGAAAGGGAAAAGCCGCCATGCCCGACTGGCTTATGACATATAATTACGGAGGGATCGAGGCTGTTGAAAAAATGGATCAATATGCGGGAAAATATTGTTTTATCGGAAGAAATAAAAACTCTAATTTTGAGGCGCTGTCAAAATGGGCGGAGAATTATCCTGAAACCAACGCCATTACCAGATTGGCGGCGGCAAGAATTGAAGACAGGCTGAACTTAAATATCGCTTTGTATCCCGACGACGAATACGGCGTATTTTATGAAAGGCTTGTCAAGAAATCTTTTGACATGGAATACCCGGACGCGGTAATAAAAGAAATTTTTTGGATAAAAAAAACAGAAACCACGGAGGCAAACGTCCTTCAGGACACCTATGAATTTTTCGCGTTTGCCGTTATAGATAAGACAATCATGCAGGATATAATAAAGAAGCTGATGGCGGATTCGCGCGACGAGGATGATTTTCCCACCCGCGCCCAAAATAACGCGATTAATAATATTCAACAGCATTTTTTTGAGGGGTTTTAATTTTGCGAGACGGCCATGCTTACAATGACGATAATCCCATCGCCGCTTTCGCCACCATCCCCGGAAGCGGCGCCCTCACATTAATCCGCTGTTCCGGCAAGGGCGCGATAGAGGCGGCCTCTTCCGTCTTTGCCCCGGACAAATTAAAAGGCGCGCCCGGCAACTCTATCGTTCACGGATGGATAGTTAAAGACGGCGAAAAAATTGATGAGGTGCTTGTCTCGGTCTTTCGCGCCCCGAAAAGTTACACGGGCGAAGACGGCCTTGACATCTCCTGCCACGGCGGCGCAAGCGCGGGAAAAGCCGTAATGTCCGCGTTAAGCTCCGCCGGTTTTAGAGACGCGCTTCCCGGCGAATTTACTTTCCGCGCCTTTGTAAACGGCAAACTCGATCTGACAAAAGCCGAATCCGTCATGGAACTTGTTTCCGCAAAGACAGAAATAAGCCGCCGCCGCGCCGTGTCGCGCCTTTCCGGCTCCCTGCAAACAGAAATCGAGGAAATAAAAAAATTACTGGTGCAGGTTCTTTCCGGCGCGGAGATTTACCTCGACTATTCGGAAGACGAAGTAGGCGCGGATGCCGACGAAGACGAAGGGAAACTCCCCTACCTGAACATTGCGCTTGAGGCCTTAGAGCGTCTTAAAAAACTGTCCGCCTCCTGGCAGATGGAGCGTATTTATCAGGAGGGGGTAACTGTTGTGATAGCGGGCCGTCCCAACGCCGGCAAGTCCAGTCTTTTTAACGCCCTGTTGAAAGAGGACCGTTCAATAGTAACGGAAATTCCCGGCACTACCCGCGACTGGATAGAAGCATGGGTTTCCGTCGAAGGAATCCCCGTCCGCCTTGTTGATACCGCCGGGCTGAGGGAATCCGCCGAAGCCGTAGAAAAGCTCGGAGTGGACCGCAGCCGCAAACTTTTACAGGAGGCGGACCTTGTTCTGTATTTGATAGACGGCGCTCAGGGCGTTACAGCCGAGGACAGGGATTTAATTTCCGGCGCGGGAAACGGCAGAGCGACTGAAAACATCGCCGCAAACAGCGGCGCAGATTCGGCGCACAATACTTGCAACAGACAACTTCTCGTTTGGAACAAAGCGGACATTGCGCCTCCGCCTGCCGCACCGCCTGCGCCAGCGCAAAACTTCATCAGCGCCAGCGCGAAAACGGGCGAAGGGTTGGCGCGGATTTACGCGGCGATTTCATCGGCAATTCGGGGACAGGCGGCGTCGTTACAAGCGGCGTCGTTGCAAGCAACGTCGTTGCAAGCAACGTTGCAGGACGCGCCTATCACCGCCGCGGTTGGAACGGAGAGGCAGAAAAAGTTGGTGGACGTCGCCATTTCCGCGCTGGAAGAGGCGCTCGCTCTTGCGCGGCGGGAAGAGCCGCTGGATTTAATCGCGCCGCTGTTGAGGGACGCGGTCAACTCGCTGGGAGAAATTACGGGAGAGGTATCCACAGCCGACATACTGGAAGAAATGTTCAGCCGGTTCTGCGTGGGGAAGTGATCAATTAGCAATTAGCAATGAGCAATTAGCAATGAACAATGAGCAGAGAGCAATGAGCAGGGAGAGAAGGTTTTATTCATTATGAAAAACGGATTGGGAAGCTGGCAATGGATTACGATACGATTGTAATTGGCGGCGGGCACGCGGGAATTGAGGCGTCTCTCGCTGTCAGCCGCCTTGGGTTTTCTACCCTCCTCATCACTCAAAATCCGGACAGGATAGGGACGCTCTCCTGCAACCCAGCGATTGGCGGCCTTTCAAAAGGCAACCTTGTAAGGGAAGTGGACGCTCTTGGCGGAGAGATGGGAAAGCTGACGGACGCGACAATGATCCAGTACCGGGTACTCAACCGCTCGCGGGGGCCGGCGGTACAGGCTCCGAGAGCGCAGGCGGACAAGTACGCGTATCCCGCGGCGGCGCGCTCCGTTCTTGAGAAGCAGAAAAATCTGACAATTTTCATGGACACGGTTACGGACTTAATTGTTGAGGGAGCGGGCGCGGACGGTGTTGTAAAGGACGCTTCCGCCTCGAAAATTACCGGGGTAGTTACAAAGCGCGGCCACCGTATCTCGGCGCGTACCGTGATTCTCGCGGCGGGCACTTTTATGGAAGGGAAAATATTTATCGGGGAGTATGACGCGCCTAACGGGCGGCTTGGAGAAGAAGCCGCGCTGGGGCTTGGCGCGTCTTTGCGCCGCTTAGGGTTCCCGACAGGAAGGCTTAAAACCGGCACCCCGGCGCGGTTGGCGGGAAACACGATAGATTATTCAGTCATGGAAAAACAGGACAGCGAAGAAATGCGCCCGTTCTCTTTTTTCGCCGACAGTGCCACCGTCATCAACAGACCTGCCATGCCCTGCTGGGTCACGTACACAAACACAAGGACGCATGAAATCATCAGGGCAAACATCAGCCGCTCTCCGTTGTACGGCGGAAAAATTATAGGTACGGGGGCGCGTTACTGTCCCTCTATCGAGGACAAGGTCATGCGCTTTTCGCACAGGGAGCGTCATCATGTCTTTATCGAACCGGAAGGGCTTGCTACCAACGAGATGTACATGAACGGCGCATCAAGTTCCCTGCCCGAAGACGTGCAGAGCGATTTTATCCACAGCATCGCGGGATTAGAGAAAGCGCACATAGTCCGCCCCGGCTACGCGGTGGAGTACGATTACATTGATCCCCTGGATCTTTTTCCGTCGCTGGAGTCCAAGCGCCTGTCCGGTTTTTTCACCGCGGGTCAGACCAACGGCTCTTCCGGCTACGAAGAAGCCGCCGCCCAGGGAATAATTGCCGGCATCAACGCCGCGATGAAAATGCTGGGAAAGCCGCCCTTCATCCTCGGCCGCTCCGACGCCTACATTGGCGTTTTAGTTGATGATCTTACCACTCTTGGAACAAAGGAACCGTACCGCATGTTCACCAGCAGAGCCGAACACCGTCTTATGCTTCGCCACGACACAGCCGACACAAGGCTTACTCCCAAAGGGCGCGAAGCCGGCCTTGTAGACGACGAACGCTGGGAACACTTTTTGGAAAAGACAAAAAAACTGGACGAGATTAAAGAACTTCTCGCCCGGCGAAAAACATCTTCACCCGAAGCAAGCGCGCTTCCCGGCTACCCCGAGGAGTTGGTAGAAAGGGCGCTCCTGGACAAAAAGTACGCCGGCTACATCGAAAAGGAAATCCGCTTTGCCGCAAAAGCCGCCAAAATGGACGCGATTAAATTAAATCCCAACACGGACTACTCCGCCATCAGCGGCCTCTCGTCCGAGGCAAAAGAGAAACTCCAATCCGTAAAGCCGCTAAACGTGGGACAAGCCGCGCGTATCCCCGGCGTAAGGCAAGGGGACATTGCTATGTTGATTATACTCGCTAGGAAATGAATTAAGGGAAGAGAACGCGAAGACATCTCACAAAGGCACAAAGAGCACAAAGAACACAAAGTTGTTGTATGTTAGATTTTTTTTCTTTGATATTTTCTCTTAATACGAAAATTATGGAAGAATTTAGGGTGTTATTGTATGCAAGCTTAGTTTGTTAGTCTCACGATAAGCTAACGGACAAAACCTTTAAAATTCTTCTTTGTGATCTTTGTGTCCTTTGTGCCTTTGTGTGAAATTCTTTTCCGTATCTTGCCTTTGTTTTACAAGATCATCATACTATCACCATGATTAAACTTGCCGCTTTTCTCGGGAACCCCGGGAAGGAACACGCTCTTAACAGACACAATTCGGCGTGGATGCTTGCCGAGGCGCTGCCGTTTTTCCCTTCTCTTTCGTGGCAAAAAAAGTTTAAGGGGCTATACTCTTCGCGGGAGAATTTTCACTATTTAAAGCCGGAAACCTACATGAACCTTTCGGGGGAAGCGGTCTTTGCCGCCTCCTCTTTTTATAAAATTAATATAGAAGAAATTATTGTAGTCCACGATGAATTGGAACTCCCTCTTGGGACTATTTCGCTGAAGTTTTCAGGCGGCCTTGGGGGGCATAACGGGCTGCGCTCCATGAAAAAAGTTTTCGGGAGCGCGGACTTTTGGCGGCTGAGAATAGGGATTGGCCGCCCCGATGCGCGGCTTCCGGGCGAAGGCGGCCCCGCGGGCAGCGGCGAGGGGATTTATGACTGGGTCCTTTCGGACTTTTCCGGGGCGGAAAGGGAAATACTTGATCCCGCGCTGGATGCCGGAGCGGGGCTTTTGCAGCAGTTAACTGCAAGCGAGCCGGAGACTTTGCTGGACGAATGGAAGAAAAAGAACGTGTCGGGGGCTTCGCCGCGGAGAAAGAGCGAAGAGCCGCCCGCGGAGGCAGTATGAACGAAAGCGAATCATTCAAGGCGTTATACGACACTGTAGTAAGACTGCGCGGCCCCGGCGGCTGTCCGTGGGATCGGGAGCAGACTCCGTCCAGTCTGCGGGGGGCGTTAGTTGAAGAAACTTACGAGTGCCTTGAGGCCATAGACGAAAATAATCCCGATCATGTCGCCGAAGAATTGGGGGATCTGTTTCTGCTTGTCACCATGATCGCTTATATGCACGAACAGGAAGGCAAGTTTACGGTTGCGGATTCACTTAAAAAAATAACCGACAAATTAATCCGCCGCCACCCCCATGTGTTCGCGGACGTAAAAGTCAAAGACAGCGCGCAGGTGCTTGAAAACTGGAAGGAGATAAAAGTGAATCAGGAGGGGCGCAAGCCTAAAGATTCCGTTCTAGACGAAGTAAGCGGCGGCCTTCCTCCCATGGATCGCGCTTATAATCTTCAGAAAAAAGCGGCAAAGGTTGGGTTTGACTGGACGGATGAGCAGGGGGTTAATTCAAAAATAGACGAAGAAATGCAAGAGGTAATGGACGCCGAAAGTGATATTGCGTGTAACAAACAGGCGGATAAAACGCCGCTTCTTGAAATTCAACTTGAAAAAGAACTCGGCGATCTGCTTTTTTCGGTAATCAACCTCTGCCGTTTCCACAAAATCGACCCCTCGGCCGCGCTTCACCGTACCAATGTAAAATTTATTGAACGCTTTAAATATGTTGAGGCAAAGATGAAAGAAACGGGCAATGAAATGAAGAAGGAAAATCTGGAGATTATGGACATTTTCTGGAACGAGGCAAAGAGTCATCTTAATTGACGGCGGGGCGTAAGGGCGAATGTCACCGTTTTTTCAGTTGAAAAAATAAATAAAACTTGTTAATATAATATATATGAGCTTAATTTTCGCCAAAAAGGCTTAAGGCTCTGATTTTATATTAAGCGCAAAAACATAGGAAGTTATAAGGATGAAAAAGACAATCTTTGCGTTGATTGTACCGGTTTTTGCCCTAAATGCCGCGGTTTACGCGCAGTTTTCGCCC